>RCUK01000085.1_pt1 | contig 114103 bp, 107 predicted proteins | sample 2166381 | NCBI WGS metagenome assembly RCUK01 (sample SAMN09932809, study PRJNA488358) | compost metagenome | isolation source: compost soil in an enriched community | place: Germany: Experimental Botanical Garden | reverse complement strand
GCCTGGATCTGCTGGATCAATTATTCTTCAACCAGATTCTGGTGCATTGCCTTTTTACCCAGGAACGTCGCTGGCTGAAGCGTCTCGCCGAGGATCTGGATCGCGAGCTTACGGACAAGGGCATGGCCGGCGTACAACGGCAGGTCGTCAAACATGGCGTCTTGTGCCTGATGGAAGCAGAATTGTCCGACTCGCTATTTTTACTGAAAGAGACTTATCCGGACAATGTTCCTCCACTGCCAGAAGACACCACCATGGAGCGGCTTGAGGAAAGCGAAAGATACAAGCTGAACTTTTTTGAAGGGTATGTACTCGCCGTTCTGAGTAAGGCCCATGCGTGCGACAAGGACGTGATCATCGACATCACGAACAATTTGCTGGAAAAATACGCACAGGCACCATCCACCGTGCGCTACCGTTTGATGGAGCGCATGTTTGCTTTTGAGTTTATTGCCGCGCCCATCGATTGCTTTGCCTGGCTGTCCAGGATGGGCGTGCTGAAAAGCGTCAAGCATCCCGGTGCCGCCTTGACATCCTGCCATGCGCCGGAATTCCTGCCACGCCTCGCACTGCTTTGCGAATTCAATGTGCTGCGCGACCACATACGGCGCCAGGTAAAACTGGGCACGCAAGCGGCAGACGTGAGCGTGGAAAACATCAGAAAAATCGTGGAAATCTCTGATAAGACGATACGCTTGTTATCCGAAAATAAGAGGAAAAAAACGGATGTCAATAACATGGCCAGTACGAAAAACAGCTTTGCCATCATTGATCTTGCGGAAATAGAAAACCCAGCCAAGGTACATCTTTTTTTTGCCCGTTTGCATGCGTACACCGTACGGTTCCGGGTTTTTCAAGGCTCCCTGGCTAGCTGGGTAGGCATGCTATGTGGCGGCACAGTGGAAGTCTTGCAGCAATCTCAAGATAAAAAAACCCCCATCTTTACGGGTGAGTTCAATGAAGGGACGTCGACGCACGAGGTATACGAGCAGATGAGCAAGCGCGGCTTCGAGATCACACCGCGTGCCATATACGATCGCCATCGTGACTTCAAGGAAACAGCGCTGCGGGCAGTCACGATTTACTACAAGATGAAACTTTTCGAAAACGCAGCTCTTCCTCCCGACGTCAAGGATCTGACCTACGAAGCGGTTTCCTGGCAATGTGAATGCCTGACGCCCACCCCACGGCGCAATGCCGGCTCGCCAAGCTGACAAGGCCTTGCCCTCACAGCAAGCGGACGGCGATCCCTACTGCGCCGTACTGGTATGCCCGTTGAAATGGCGCGTGTACCAGTCCGTTGCCAGCAGCGCCGCCTGGTGGCGCGTGTCGGGGCCGCTGGGGGCCGCGATCTGTTCCAGTTGCTTGTCGCAGCGCAAGGTGGCAAATGCCATGCGGTTCAGGCCGGCCACGTCGGGGTCGCGTCCGCCCACGATCAGCAGCGACGGCACCCGCACGTTTTCCAGCGCCGCCTTGCCGGCCATTTCCACCTGGCCATCGCAGACGGCCAGCGCGGCGATCTCAGCGCTGCGCCAGGCCGCCAGTTGCATCACGACGGCTGCGCTGGTGCCATAGCCATACAAGCCGCAGGGCAAGCGCCGCGTGGATGGGTCCACTTGCAGCCAGCCCAGGGCTTTTTCCAGTTGGCGCGCCAGCAGCACGATATCGCCGCGCACGAAATACGCGTGGCCATTGCTGCCGCCGCCAGGCCCGACACCGCCCTGGTCGAAGCGCAAGGTGGCGATGCCCGCTCGCAAAAAATCCTGGGAGGTGGCGTGGCTGGAAGCGCCCAGATAGTCGCTATCGGCGCCCGCGCCGTGGGCAAACAGGACGATGCCCACGGGCCGCTCGGGCATTTCAAGCACGCCGTCCATTTGAAGTTCATCGGCCGTGATGCTGACAAATTGTTCTTGCATGGCTGCCTCCGCTATCGAGCTGGAATGACGCTGACATCAAGCTGAAATCACGCTGCTAATGCGCTGATCGGCAGCATCAGTGTACCAGCCTGCGCCAGTTCCCGCGCGGCGCACGTCAAATTCGCCACGCGCGCCCATCAGACGGCGCCGTGCCGGTCCAGCCCCTTGAGCACGGCTTCCGGGCGGATCGGCAAATGCCGCACGCGCGAGGCCACGGCGGCAAAGATGGCGTTGCCGATCGCCGGCGCCACGGCCGTCGTGGGCGGCTCGCCCATGCCCGTCGACGTTTGCGTACTGGCAACGAATTCGATGTCGAGCTCGGGCACGTCGGCCATGCGCAGCGGCGTGTAGGTATTCAGGTTGGTATCCTTCACCTGGCCGTTGAGGAAGGCCGTGCCTTCATGCAAGGCCATGCTCACGCCCCACAGGGCGCCCCCTTCCGCCTGCGCCAGCGCGCCATCGGGGTCGACGATGCTGCCCGCGTCGATCACCATGAACAGCTTTTCGACTTTCACCATGCAAGTGCTGCGGTCCACTTTCACTCTGGCAACGCACGCCGTCCACGTCGGCATATCGCGTTCCTGGCCGAACGTGGCGGCAATGCCCAGGCCCGTGTCGGGCGGCATGGCCGTGCCCCAGCCGGCCTTGTCCGCCACGCGCCGCAGCACGTGGGCCAGGCGCACGGCGCCGCCGACGGCGTTCGGCGCGCTGCCCGCATTGCGCCCCGTCGCCTGCAACAGCGACAGACGGAACGCCAGCGGATCGACCTTGGCCGCCTGCGCCGCCTCGTCCATGAAACTTTCCACAGCCCAATTCGTCCAGCCGGGCCCCACGGAGCGCAGCCAGCCGGGGCGGAAACTGCTGTTGGCCAGGTCGTTCGACACGGCCCGCACGCGCTGCGCGCCCACCGAATACCAGTGGTCGGCGCCGGCGATGGCGAACGGATCATACGGATGGCCCTGCTTATCCTTGGCCAGGAAGGCGGGGATCATGACTTGCGTGGGCCAGCCCGCGCTGGCCTCGTGCACCATCGCCGACACCTTGCCGGCGCCATCGAACGCCATGCGCACGTGCTGCACGGATGGCGAACGGGGCGAATCGAAACGGGTGTCGTCGGCCCGCGTGCATATCATCTTGACGGGCCGCCCCACGGCTTGCGCGGCCAGCGCGGCCGGCACGCAATAATCGCCATTCAGGCGCCGCCCGAAACCGCCACCGAGCAGATAGGTATGCAGCATGACATGGCTCTCGGGCACCTTCAACGCCTGCGCCAGCACGGGCAGTATCAACGATTGCCATTGATTGCCCGCATGAATGTGCCAGACGCCGTCGATTTCCTGCGCCAGGGCATTCACGGGTTCCAGCTGGAAATGCAATACGGTGCTGGTCGTGTAGTGGCGTTCCAGCTGCAGGCTGGCATCGTTGAACGCTTGCTCCACGCCATCATCATCGACCACGCGCGCCCCCAGGCTCGCATCGGCCAGCTGCTTGCCGGCGTAGTTGACAATATCCTGCTCCGCCACGTGGGCCGCCGCGCCGGCCCGCCATTTCACTTGCACCAGCTCGGCCGCGCGCATGGCGGCCGCATACGTTTCGGCCACCACCATGACCCAGCCGGGCACCGTGCCGCTGGGATCCTGCAAGGCGAACGAACGCAAATAACCCTGCACCTTTTTCGCGGCCGTATCATCGATGGACACCACTTTCGAGCCGTAGCGGGTCGGCGGGATCTTCGGGCGCGCAAACAGCATGCCCTCGACTTCCGCATCGATGCCGTACACGGCCGTACCATTGATTTTCGCGGGGATGTCGAGCGCCTGCACGTGCTGGCCGACCAGGCTGCGCTGCTGCGGCGTTTTCAGCACGATGGCTTTCAGTTGCTCGGGCGTGTACTGGCGCGCCAGCTTGCCACGGCGCACGATGTCGCCATAGCTGATCGAGCGCCCCCGGCCATGCACGACGCCCAGCCTCGCGTGACAGGCGGACATGGGCACGCGCAGCAGGCGCGCGCCTTCCTCGACCAGCGCAAGGCGCCCGGCCGCGCCGGCACGGCTGAGCGGATCGAAATTCTGCCAGACGGACCAGCTGCCGCCCGTCACCATCAAGCCCCATTTCGGGTCCGTGTCCACGTAATGCAGGCGCACCTTGCTCCAGTCCGCTTCAAGCTCCTCGGCCACGATGCGCGCCAGGGCCGTGCCGATGTGCTGGCCCATTTCCGCCTTGGCGATGTTGACGGTAACGATGCCGTCGCGGCCGATCTGGAACCAGATGCCGGGATCGAACACGGGCACGGCGCTTTGCTTAGACTGCACAGGTGCCACCTTGCCGGCGGCCAGGGTGCTGTCGGCGCGCAAGAAGGCGAGCGTAAACCCCGTGCCGGCGGCGGCGATCAGGAAACCGCGCCGTCCCAGCGCGCTGGGGCTGGCAGCTGAATTTTCTTTCGGTAACTTAAACACCGGGCGCCTCCTGCATGCCGGCCGCCAGTTTGATCGCCTTGCGGATGCGCACATACGCCATGCAGCGGCACAGGTTGCCGCTCATGACGGCGTCGATATTCGCATCGGTCGGCTGCGGATAATCTTTCAGCAGGGTGGCCGCCTGCATGATCTGGCCCGACTGGCAATAGCCGCACTGGGGCGCCTGCGTGGCGAGCCACGCCCGCTGCAACGGGTGCGTGCCACCGGGCGACAGGCCTTCGATGGTAGTGATGGCGCAGCCGGCCACGGCGGCAATCGGCGTAATGCACGAGCGCATGGCGCGGCCATCCACGTGCACGGTGCAGGCGCCGCACATGCCGATGCCGCAGCCAAACTTCGTGCCTTTTAATTTAACTTCGTCGCGCAGCACCCACAGCAGGGGCGTCTCGGCGTCGCTCTCGGTGCCGAAGGGCTGGCCATTCACGGTCATGTTGTACATAGAGTCTTTCAGTAATTACTTGCCAGCGCGGGCGCGTGCCACGGCCGCTTCCAGATTCGTCCAGGCCGGCTGGTGGCTGCGGCTGCGGCGCAAATAGGCGGCCAGCTGGGCCACGTCGTTGTCCGTCAGCGAGGCGGCAAAGCCGGGCATCAGCACGCCGGGCATGGCTTCGTCCTTGCTCAAGCCGTGCAATATCACCTGGATCAGGTTGGCGGGATCGGGCGCGCTGACGGCGCTGTTCAGGCTCAGTTCCGGCCGCAGCGCCGCGGGCTTGCCATCGCTGTTCGAGTGGCACGACGCGCAGGCGGCCACGTACAGGCTGGCGCCACGGTCGTTGTCGACCAGGCTGACGCGCTGCGAACGCTTGATGCCGGCTTTTACCACGGTATCGGTATCGACCTGGCGTTGCTCGGCCCCGGCCACGCTGGAAAAATACACGGACAGCGCGCGGATATCGCTATCGGGCGAGGCACCCATGCCTTCGTGCACGACCGCCGACATGGGCCCTGCCGCCACGCCGTGCAGGGACGTCGCCCCCGTGCGCAAAAAGGCGTACAGCTCGTCCTGCGTCCACGGCAAGGGCGCCGTGTTGGCGCTGGTCAAGGCCGGCGCATACCAGTGGTCGATGGCCGCGCCCAGATAGGATGAACCGGCAAGCTCGGCGCCCAGCGCATTGCGCGGCGTGTGGCAGGCGGCGCAATGGGCCAGGCCTTCGGCCAGGTAGCGGCCCCGGTTCCAGTCCAGGCCTTGCGCGGGATTGAGTTGATAGCTGGCCGGCTTGAAAAACAGCAGCTTCCAGCCCGCCTGCAGCGGCCGCAAGTTCAACGGGAAAGGCACGCTGTTGGCGGGCGCCACCGCATACACGGGCGGGCGCGTCATGAAATACGCGTACAAGGCCGCCAGGTCCGCATCCGAGACGAGGTTGAAATGGGTGTACGGAAAGACGGGATACAGATGGGCACCGTCGCGGCCCACGCCTTCGCGCATGGCCCGCTGGAAGGCGGCCTGCGACCAGCGGCCGATGCCCGTTTGCCGGTCGGGCGTGATATTCGTCGCATAGATGGTGCCGAACGGCGTGGCCAGGCCGTGCCCGCCCGCGTACTCGGCGCCGCCCTTGGCCGTATGGCAGGCGGCGCAATTGCCCATGCCGGCCAGGATGCGGCCCCGCTCCACCACTTGCGGTGAAAATGCCGTGGCGGCAGGGGGATCGATGGGCGCCAGCGCGGGTCGCCAGTAATACAGATACGCGGCCAGGGCCGCCACGATGAGCAATGCCAGCGACAGCAGCAGGCCGGTGAAGATTTTCTTGAGCAAAACAGGAGTCCGGTAAAAGGCCAAGCACGCGCCTGCCGCGCACGGACGGCAGCAGCAGGGCAGATTGTGGCAATGAATGGGAGAATCTTACCGCGATTGTGACTTGTTGTATGTACGCAATGACACGCAGGTGCCGCCTGCAGGCGGGCTGCGCCTTATAATCAGCGTTTCAGCACGCCGCCGCTCCTTCATGCATACCGTTACCATCATCCTCATCCTCGTGTTGACCGTCGTCCTGTGCGGCTTTCTCGCCCGCTCGCGCTGGGTCAAGCTGCCGCTGCCGCTGATCCAGATCGCCGGCGGCACGGGATTGGCCGTGTTTGGCGTGCAAGTGCCGCTCGATCCCGACATTTTCTTCCTGCTCTTTATCCCGCCGCTGCTGTTTCTCGACGGCTGGCGCATTCCCAAGGGCGCCTTCTTTTCCGACGCGCGTTCGATCCTGATGCTGGCCATCGGCCTCGTGCTGTTCACCGTGCTGGGCATGGGCTTTTTCATCGACTGGCTGATTCCCAGCGTGCCGCTGGCCGTCGCCTTCGCGCTGGGCGCAATCCTGTCGCCGACGGACCCCGTGGCCGTCTCCGCGATCGCCGCAGGCAACCCGATCCCGCCGCGCCTGATGCACATCCTCGAAGGCGAATCCCTGCTCAACGATGCGTCGGGCCTCGTCTGCTTCACGTTTGCCGTGGGCGCCATGATGACGGGCGGCTTTTCCATCGGCGCCGCCTCGCTGAGTTTCCTGCAGGAAGCGGGCGGCGGCATCATCATCGGCCTGGCCATCTCCTGGGGCGTGGGCCTGGCGAATAAATGGCTGGTGAGCAAGGTGGGCGAAGAACCTGGCCTGCAAATCCTCATCAGCATCCTGATCCCGTTTGCCGCCTACCTGGGCGCCGAGCAAATCCACGGCTCGGGCATCCTGGCCGCCGCCACGGCGGGCGTGTCCATGCATTACGCCGACCTGATCGGCCGCCCGCTGGCTGCCACGCGTACCCAGCGCAAGGCCGTGTGGGATACGGTGCAGCTGGTCTTGAATGGCGTGATCTTCGTCATGCTGGGCGCGCAACTGCCCACTACCGTTGCCGGCTTGCCGGCAGCATCGGCCGAAATCGGTGCCGGCAGCGCCTGGAAACTGCCGCTGTTCGTCATCGCCATCACGGTGGGACTGACCTTCATGCGCTTCCTCTGGGTCTTCATTTCCATGAAACTGACCCTGTTCAAGCACCACAAGAAGGTGGCCGGCGAACCAAAGGACGCGGCGCTGCTGGCCCGCCCCAGCCTGCGATTGCTGCTGGTGGCGTCGTTCGCGGGCGTGCGCGGCGCGCTGACCCTGGCCGGCATTTTGACCCTGCCCTTGTTCTTGCCTGATGGCACGCGCTTTCCCGCGCGCGACCTCGTCATCTTCCTGGCCATGGGGGTGATTTTGCTGTCGCTGCTGCTGGCCAGCGTCACCTTGCCCCTGCTGACCAAGGGCCTCGTGTTTGCGCCGCCCGCGCGCCGTTCGACGGAAGAGCGCAATGCCCGCGCCGCTGCCGCCGAAGCGGCCATCGCGCGGCTGGAAAAAGTGTGCGAAGGCATCGACAAGAATGACAAGCAGCAAGTCGTCACGGAAGCGGCCAACCGCCTGATCGAAGCCTACCGGCGCCGCCTCGCGTATGGCGAAAGCAGCAACGACGAGGCGATGCGGCTGCAGGAACTGGCCAGGGCCGAACGCTCGCTGCGCCTGGAAGCACTCAATGCGGAGCGCGATGAACTGTTCCGCCGCCGCATCTCGGGCGAGCTGGACGACACCATCCACTTGCGCCTGCTGCGCGAAATCGACTTGCTGGAAGCGACATTGGAAGAATAACAACGATCTGTTGCAGGAAACAATGTTGATCAGGTAATTCTCATGGCAAAGAATGCAAGTTTCCACATTCGTGTTTATAATGCAAGGTTTTATGGCGTGATGCCGTGATTTACTTTCAACATGGACTTCCGTAGAGTATGTGTTGCAGAGTAACTATTTGAATAGCCACCCGACCTGCATAAAGACACCGACGCCGTGCCCTTCTCTCCTCGCCACCGGCAGCACCCCGCGCCGCCCGTCCTGCTCGCTGTCGTGCTGCTGGCCTCGCTGCTCGCCTGCGCTGCGCTGGCGCCGTGCGCGGCGGGGGCGCAAACGGGCGCGGCTGCCGATGCCAGGCGCCCCGCCGAAGTGGCCCAGGTCCTGTTTGGCATCATCAGTTATGTGCGCTGGCCCGTGGCGCGCCAGGAAGTGCGCATCTGCATGCTCGGCGCACCCCGCTACGGCGCGGCCATCGTCGACACGCCCGCCTCCAGCCTGAGCCAGCGCATCCGCGTGAAAAGCCCGGCGATGGCCAGCGCGGCCAGCGAATGCGACGTCGTCTACCTGGGCAGCCTGCCCGAGAGCGAACGCGAGCACCTGCTGGCGCAGATCATCGGCAAACCGATTCTATCGGTCGCCGAACCGGGCACGTCCTGCACCGTGGGCACCATGTTCTGCCTGCGCCTGACGGAGGCGCAGATCGGTTTTGACGTCAACCTCGACGCCATCGCCCGCAGCGGCCTGCGCGTGCATCCGAACGCCTTGCAAATTGCACGTCGCAAGGGACCGCCGCCATGAGCGCCCGCATGAGCAACAAGCCTGCCCGCCAGCCCCGCCGCACGCTCGACAGCGTGCTGCGGCGCGCCCACCTGAGCGTGTCGCTGATCGCCGTGCTGGCGGCCGGCCTGACGCTGACTGCCGTGGCGCTGCTGGCCCTGCGCGTGTATTCGGACCAGAACCTGCGCCTGGTGGCCCGTTCGATGAGCTATACGGTGGAAGGGGCCGTCGTCTTTGGCGACTCCATGGCCGCCAGGGAAGCGCTGGCCCTGATCGGCGTCAATGAAGATATCGACCAGGCGCAGGTGAGCGACCAGGACGGCAAGGTGCTGGCCCGCTGGGAACGGGGCGAACACGGCACGCGCTACTACATCGAGCGTGCGTTGACGGGCTGGATGCTGCCCGATTCGCTGACCTTCCCCATCATGCGCAATGACCAGGCCATCGGCAGCATCAAGCTGGTGCCGCACAGCCGCAGCCTGCTGCCCTTTCTGCTCAGCGGCCTCTCCTGCCTGCTCGCCTGCCTGGTGCTGAGCCTGGTCGTTGCCGTGCGCCTGTCGCGCAGCATGGAAACGGAAATCACGTCGCCCCTGCGCCACCTGGCGGAAACGGCCCACCGCGTGCGGCGCGACCGCTCGTTCGAACTGCGCGTGCCGCCCGCCAATATTGCCGAACTGAACCAGATCAATGACGACTTCAACGCCCTGCTCGACGAACTGGAAGCGTGGCAAAGCCATCTGCAGAAGGAACACGCCTCGCTGTCGCACCGCGCCAACCACGACAGCCTGACAGGCCTGTCGAACCGCGCCTTCATGGAAGCGGAACTGGAACGCGCCATCCTCGACGCGCGGGTCGGCAATGGCAAGGTGGCCGTGCTGTTCCTCGACAGCGACCGGTTCAAATACATCAACGACACCTTCGGCCATGCCTCGGGCGACCGCGTGCTGGTGACGATCGCCGCGCGCATCAAGCAGCAATTGCGCGAAGGCGACCTGGTGGCGCGCCTGGGCGGCGACGAATTCGCCATCGTGCTCAAGCCGCTGCGCAACAGCAGCGACGCCATGCACATCGCCGACAACATCATCGCCGCCATGGCGCAAGCCATTGAACTGCCCACTGGCAACAGCATCGTCAGCTCGCTGACCATCGGCGTGGCCGTCTTTCCCGATCACGCCATTGACGCCATCTCGCTCGTCGGCGCGGCGGACGAAGCCATGTACCGCGCCAAGCAGGCGCAGCGCGGCACGCGCCAGGTGGCGCGCCTGCCACAACCCCATATTCATCCCTGAACCAAGGAGCAACACCATGCAATTCATCTACACGCAATTACGCCGCGGCTTACTCGGCTTGTTCATGCTGGGCCTGCTGGCCGCCTGCCAGAGCACGCCAGAAATCAAACCGCTGTTCAACGCCGAGCAAGTGGCCACCTTGAAGGAACAAGGCTTCAACCAGACGGACGAAGGCTGGGAACTGAGCTTTACCGACAAGCTGCTGTTCGAATTCGACGCCGCCAAGCTGGTCCCGCCCAGCCGCAACGCCATCCAGAAAATCAGCGCCGCCCTGCTGAAAGTGGGCATCACGCACATGCGCGTGGAAGGCCATACGGATAACGAAGGCACGGAAGCGTACAACAACAAGCTGTCGCTGGCGCGCGCCAACGTGGTGGCCGACGCCATGAGCGCATCGGGCATTCCGCGCGAGAACATCACGGTCAAGGGCCTGGGCATGAGCAAGCCCGTGGCCTCGAACGCCAGCAAGACGGGCAAGGCGGAAAACCGCCGCGTCACCGTCATCGTCTCGGCGCCTTGACCATGGGCGTGCCCGCCGTGCGCTGGGTCGTGATGGGCGTGTCCGGCTGCGGCAAGAGCGCCGTCGGCAGCCTGCTGGCCGACGCCTTGCACGTACCCTACGTGGAAGGCGACGAGGTGCATCCGCCGGAAAACGTGGCCAAGATGGCGGCCGGCATTCCCCTCGACGATGCCGACCGGGCCGGCTGGCTGGCCGCCCTGCGCGAGCGCATCGCCACGGCCCGCGCGCAAGGCAGCGGCCTCGTCGTCTCGTGCTCGGCCCTGAAGCGCGCCTACCGCGACGTGCTGCGCGAGGGCGACCCGGCCCTGCGCTTCATCCACCTGGACGGCCCGCGCGCCGTGCTGGAAAGCCGCCTGCAGCGCCCCGGCCATTTCATGCCGGCCAGCCTGCTCGACAGCCAGCTGGCCACCCTGCAGCCACTGCAGGCGGACGAGGCCGGCATGGTGCTCGACATCCGCCAGCCGCTGCCCGTTTTGCTGGAACAAATCCTGCAGGCGCCCTGACAGGCAGCCGCGCGGCTGGACAGCCCGCGGCCCCCTGTGTAGACTGGCGCGCACTTTCATGAGGGATTTTTATGAGCACACCAACGACAAAACCAGCACCGGGTCCGGAATTCTGGGAACGCGCCGACCAGGTCATCGCCCTGGCCAATGAGCAATGCATGCACAGCGGCGGCAATGAAGTGGCCACCTCGCTGCTGTACGCGGCCGCTCGCTTCAACGCCTTCCTCGTCGCCAGCAAGAGCAACGACGTGGCCAAGATGCAGGAAGAAAAGGAAGGCGCCGTGGCCTTCTTCACGGAACAGTACAAGCGCATGCTGACCGACAACTTCAACGACTACATCACCAACTTCGACAAATACACGCAACCATCGTCGGCCCCCAAGGCCTGATGACGGCGGCCAGCCTGGATGGCCACCGCGCCCGCGCCACCCACGCCGACAGCGTGCTGCACGGCACGGTGCGCTTTGCGCCTTTACCATCGGTATGGCTGACGGCCATGCTGGCCGGCGCCGTGACGGGCGCCCTGTACTTCTTCAGCTGGACCGGCCTGCTGCTGTTCGTGGCCGGCACGGCCATCGTCCTGCTGTTCGGCCACTCGCTGGGCAGCCACCGCAAGCTGATCCACGACAGCTTTGAATGCCCGCAATGGCTGGAATACCTGCTGGTGTACCTGGGCGTGCTGGTGGGCCTCAGCGGCCCGCTGGGCCTGCTGCGCCAGCACGAACTGCGCGACTATGCGCAGCGCCTGTCCGACTGCCACCCCTATTTGCGCCACGGCGCCGGCTTCTGGCGTGATGCCTGGTGGCAATTGTTCTGCCGCCTCGATCTCGACCACCCGCCGCACATCGCCATCGAGCCGCGCATCGCGCACGACCGCTTTTACCGTTTCCTGGAAAGAAGCTGGATGCTGCAGCAACTGCCATGGGCCCTGCTGTTCTTCGCCTGGGGCGGCTGGGGCCTGCTCTGCTGGGGCGTCTGCGCGCGGGTCAGCGCCGGCGTGCTCGGCCACTGGCTGATCGGCTACTTCGCCCACAACCATGGGCAAATGCACTTCCACGTCGACGGCGCCGCCGTGCAAGGCCGGAATATCCGCCTGACGTCGCTGCTGACCATGGGCGAATGCTGGCACAACAACCATCACGCGTATCCGGGCTCGGCCAGGCTGGGCCTGTTGCCGGGCGAATGGGACCCGGGCTGGTGGATGCTGCTGCTGTTGCGGCGCCTGGGCCTCGTCTCGGCCCTGCGCCTGCCGCAAGACCTGGCGCCGCGGCCGGAACTGCGCCGGCTCGGCGACGCCGACGATCAGGCGTCGTCCTGGCCTGCCAGGTAATTGTTCTTCACGCGCACATAGTGCTCGGCCGAATAGCGCAAGTAGGCGATTTCCGCGTCCGTCAGCGCCCGTACCTTGGCGGCGGGGCGGCCCACGTACAGGTGGCCGCTTTCCAGCACCTTGCCCGGCGACACCAGGCTGCCCGCGCCCAGCATCACGTGTTTTTCCACCACCACGTCATCCATGACGATGCTGCCCATGCCGATCAGGCACTCGTCGCTGATCGTGCAGCCGTGCAAGATGACGGAGTGGCCGATGGTCACGTATTTGCCGATGGTCAACGGTGAACCGTCAGGCTTGGCCGCATTCCTGTGAGATACGTGGCCCATGGAAAAGTCCTGGATATTGCTGCCTTCGCCGATGACGATGCGGTTGACGTCGCCGCGCAGCACGCTGTTGCACCAGATCGAGCAGTCGTCGCCGATCTGCACATCGCCAATCACTTGCGCCGTGTCATGCAGGTAGACGCGCTCGCCCACGACGGGGCGGGTATTCAGGTAGGAACTGACAGGCATCGCTTTCTCACTCTTCATTAAATTGAAACAACAGGATTCACACCCAGCCGGCGGCCAGCGCAAAAATCGCCAGGCCATGGGCCAGGGACGCGCCCAGCAAGCCGGCACGGCAATATACCAGCCCCGCCACCACGCCTTCGATCACGGTAAAGACGACGATGGGCGCACCCGCCTGCGTGACGGTGGTGGCAAGAAAAGCGTGGCACAGGCCAAACAGCAGGCCCGACACCAGCGCCGCGCGCCAGGCTGGCAGCCAGGCGCGCAATTGCTGTTGCAGCAAGCCGCGAAACAGCAATTCCTCATAACAGTTGGCCGCCAGCGCAAAGCCCAGCAGCAAGGGCAGCATGGATGGCGCGACGGGCGGCAGGGACGGCAAGCCAAACAGCGCTTTCAAGCCCGCCGCCAGCGCGATGATCACGCAAGCGCCCGCCACGCCCAGCAGCACGGACAGGGCCGGCCGCATGCCCAGCCAGCGGATCTGGCGGCGCCCCTCGCTTTCCAGCCAGCACGTGCTGGCCACCAGCCCCAGCGACATGGCGCCCAGCGCCAGCAAGACCAGCGGCGGCGCCGTGAAGCGCAAGCCGCCCGCCGCCACTTGCCAGTAGCCGTGCGCTGTCATCGCGTCGCGCGCCAGCACGAAAAACACGATGTGCACGAGCACGCGCAGCAGCGGCACCATCCGCGGTACCGCCAGCAGCAAGGCGGCGCAGACGAGGAAGGCGGGCGTGATCGCCAGCAGATACTGCGCCAGGGAAGTCAGGTCGGCCATCGCTCACATCGGGAAAAGGACGGTGCCAACGGGCACGGGCGCAGCAATTGTATGCGCCGGCTGGCAAAATGGGCAAATATCCAGGCTATGCCGCCTTGCGCCCCCAATGCATCAGCCCGTGCGCGGCCAGTCCCGCCGCCAGCCCCCACAGGGCGCCGCCCACGCCCAGCAGGGTCACGTTCGCAGCCGTCGCCAGGAAAGTAATCAAGGCCGTTTCGCGCATGCGCACGTCCGCCATCGCCTGCGCCAGGCTGTTGCCGATGGCGCCCAGCAAGGCCAGGCCCGCCAGCGCCGTGATGAAGGGGCGCGGCAAGACCATGAACAGGCTGGCCAGGGTGACGCCGAAGACGCCCACGAGGATGTACAGCACGCCGCACGCCAGGCCCGCAACGTAGCGCTTCGACGGGTCCGCATGGGCATCCTTGCCCGTGCAAATGGCGGCCGTGATGGCGGCCACGTTGAAAGCGTGCGCGCCAAATGGCGCCATGAGCAGCGAACCGAGTCCCGTCACCGTCAGAATGGGATTGGCGCTGACCTGGTAGCCGTCATTGCGCAGCACCAGCATGCCGGGCATGTATTGCCCAGTCAATGTGATCAGGAACAGGGGCAGCGCCACGCCCAGCAGGGACGCCACGGAAAAGCGCGGCATCTCGAACACGGGCGCGGCCAGGGCCAGTTCGATGCCTTGCGCATCGATGCGCCCCTGCGCCAGCAGCAGGGCCAGGCCGATCAGCATGATGCCGACCACGGCAAAGCGTGCCGTAAAGCGGCGCAGCACCGCGTACGACAACAGCAACACCACCACCAGCACGGGATCGGCGCTGGCGCCGCCGAACGCGTTCACGCCGAACTGCAGCAGGATGCCGGCCAGCAGACCGGCCGCGATGCCACCGGGGATCAGCCGCACGAGTCGTTCGAAGGCGCCGGACATGCCCAGCAGAATGAAGGCAATGGCGGAAATGATATAGGCGCCGATCACCTCGGCATACGGCGTATGCGGCATGACGGTGGCGAGAAAAGCCACGCCGGGCGTGGACCAGGCCGTGATGATGGGCGCGCGGTAGCGGTAGCTGAGCCAGATGCCCGTCACGCCCACGCCGATGCTCAGCGACCAGACCCAGGACGCCGTCTGCGCGGCGCTCAGCTGGGCCAGCTGGGCCGCCTGGAACACCAGCACGAAGGTGCCGCCATAGTTGACGAGGACGGAAATGAAGGCGGCCATGGCGGGGGACGCCAGGTCGCGCCAGCGCGCCCGGTCGGCCATGGCGGCGGTTGTAGTGGTTGTTGTCATGTATATGCCTCTGCCATTGAAAGCCAGCATATTAATGGTCGCATGGACTGCTAAAGCATGCCAATTCAAGCAAATACAGCAGACCACTTTGACAGCATTAACCGAGCGCGCGGGCCAGGCGGACGATGCCGCTGTCGATCTCGTGCGGGGTCAAGGCCGCAAAGCCCAGCAGCCAGCCACCGCGCGCCGGCGGCGTCGCGTACAAGCGGCTCAGGCCCGGCAGCACGATGCCCGCCTGCGCCGCCAGGCGTATCGTGTCCAGCTCCACCCTGCCCTCGTGCAGCAAACAGGGCATCTGCAAGCCGCCCGGCGGCAGCTGCGCCGTGACCACGTGCGGCAAGTGCCGCTGCACCGCCTGCGCCATCGCATCGCGGCGCACGGCATAGACCTTGCGCATGGCGCGCACATGGGCCGCGAAATGGCCATCGGCGATGAAACGGGCCAGTGTCAGCTGATCGAGTTGCGGCGTGTGACCGTCGAGGATGCTGCGTGCATGGGTCATCGGCTGCACCAGCGCGGGCGGCAGCACCATGTAGCCGATGCGCAGGCCCGGATACAGCGACTTGGCGAAGGTGCCCAGGTAAATCGTGCGCTGCTGCGTGTCTAGCCCCTGCACGCACGCCGTCGGCATGCCCGCGTAGTGGAACTGGCTGTCGTAATCGTCCTCGATGATCCAGCCCTGGCGCTCGGCCGCCCAGGCAGTCAGGGCCAGGCGGCGCTCGAGCGCCAGGGTGGCGCCCGTCGGATACTGGTGCGACGGCGTGACGTACACCGTGTTGGCCCCGCTGCGGTCCGCGCGCAGGTGTGCGATGGACAAGCCATGCGCATCGACGGGCACGGGCACGACGCGCAGCTGCGCCATCTCGAACGCCTTGCGCGCGCCGAAATAGCCGGGGTCTTCCATCAGGATGGGGCCATGCGGGTCGGCCAGCACCTGTGCGCACAGGTACAGGGCCTGGCGCGTGCTGCTCAGCACCAGCACCTGGCTGGCCGTGGCCCGCGCGCCCCGCTCCAGGTTCACATAGTCGGCGATGGCCTGGCGCAAAGGCTCGGCCCCTTGCGGGTCGCCGTGCAGCAGCACATGGTGTTCGCTGGCCGCCTGGCGCCGCAAGCGCTCCCACACGTCAAGCGGAAAAGCCCGCGTTTCCGGCAAGCCCGTGGCGAAAGCTTTTACGGTCTGCTGATCGGCCACGCCGCCGCTGGCGAGAATCTGCGCACCGCGCACGCTGAGCGCCACCGTCTGCGTGGACAAGGGCGGCAGCGTCATCGCAGACTTGCCCAGCAAGCTCGCGCCTATCGTCGGCGAGACGAAACTGCCCGATCCCGCCTGGCGCTGGATATAACCGTCCAGGCGCAGCTGCGCGTACGCCATTTCCACCGTATCGCGCGACACGCCCAGCGACTGCGCCAGCGCGCGCGTGGCCGGCAAGCGCAGGCCCGGTGCCAGCACGCCATCGAGTATCAGCTGGCGCAGCGCGCGCTGCACGCGCACGCGCAAATCGAGCGCCGCCAGTTCGGGCGCGGCGATGCGGATTTTCAGGGTGTCGAGTTCGAACTGCGGCGTCATAGGGCCTTGGCGCGGACGGCATCCACGGCGGCCACGCTGCTGGCCAGCGAAAACCCGTGCTGCTGCAGCACGGCCACCAGCTGTTCGCCGGCGCAGCCCAAGCGCAGGTTTTCCGCCACCCAGTCCTGCCAGGCGGCGCCGATCTCCGGCATGGGCTCGGGCGCCAACGTGAGGCCGAGTATGCATTTGGCCAGCAAGCCGTTGATGCGTTTCGTGTCGATCAGGTGCTGCACCACGGCGTGGCCTGACTGGGGAAATGGGTGCAGGGTGCAGCGGCCAAAAGCGGCCATGCGCTGCGCGTGCATGGCGTCGAGGTTGACCGATTCGCTGGCGCCAGGGTTAGCTACATCCGGTCGGGCCGCGTCCGGCCGCGTGCCGAACACCAGGTGCAGCTGCGTATGCTCGGTTGCCCTGGCGCGGCACAGGGCCGCCAGGTCGTAATAGCCGGAGGCTGGCGGGTCTTGCGCCAGCGATTCCATCACGGGCAGCCAGCGCAGCTCATGGTACAAGCGCGCCTGCTGCACGTCGAGAAAGGACAATGGCCCGAAGGCGACGATCTGCTGCGCGTCCAGCAGCAAGCCATACATGACGGACGCATACGCGCCCATGGACTGGCCGACGGTCGTGACCTCGCTGGGCGCGATGCGGCGCACGAGATCGCGCAAGGCTTGCGCCGTCTCGTCGACATGGTTGCCCAGGCCTGCGATGCGGCGGTGGTACCAGGCATTGCCCGAATCGCGCACGAGGATCTTGTTCAGCGGCTGCCCGCTGGCCTGCTCCAGCTTTCTCAGGCGCCCGTAAAAATCGAAGGCGGGACGCGTGGTCCACGAAACAAAGCCGAAGGCGATCACCAGCGGCGCGCCGGGCACGATGCGGTCGACCAGCACGTCGTCGTCAGTGGTGGCAACCAGTCGATTATCCAGCGCTTGCGCTTGCAGCATCGGCCCGGCTCCCCGATCAACGTTAAAGAAAGCATGAGTTTAATGCCAGGACTGGCAAAATGGAAACAATCACCGCTGCCGTGCGCTGAGCGGCGCGAAAAACCTGCTAGTTTGCAGGCATTCCCCCTCACAGGAGCATCCCATGCCGCATCGCCTGACATACCTTCCCCTCGCCGCCGCCATCGCCATGGCCGGTGGTTGCGCCGCCACCAGCGACAGCGCCAAGCCGAACGCCAGCCTGGCGCCGCAGGCCAGCCTGACGAACACCTACTGGAAGCTCACACAGCTCGATGGGGTTCCCGTGGCGATGGCGCCGCAGCAGGAGCGCGAAGTGCGCATCACCCTCACCGCCGATGGCAAGGTCACCGGTTTCACGGGCTGCAACCGCGTCATGGGCGGCTATACCGTGGCCGGCACGGCCCTGCGCTTCACCCAGCTGGCCGGCACGCGCATGGCCTGCCCGCCCCCTTTGATGCAGCTGGAAAGCGCCGTGCTGGCCAATTTGAACAGCGTGACGGGCTACCAGCTCGAAGGCGAGAAGCTGATCCTGCTCAAGGATGGCGCGCCCGTGGCCAAGTTTGAATCGGTGTACCTGTGAAATAAAAATCGACTGCCGTTACAATGGCTTCCAGCCCATCATCTGGAAGGAAGCCATGTCCGCACTGCCCTCGCCGTCTTCATCCCCGACACCATCGGCCGCTGGCCGCTATCGGGCTTTTCTGTTCGACATGGACGGCACCGTCATCAATTCCATCGCGGCCGCCGAACGCATCTGGGGCACGTGGGCGCAGCGACAGGGCCTCGACGTGGCGGCCTTTTTGCCCACCATCCACGGCGCGCGCTCGGTCGACACCATCGCCAAACTGCGCTTGCCCGGCGTCGACGCGCAGCGCGAGTCGCAGGGCATCACGGATGCGGAAATCATCGATGTGGAAGGGATCATTGAAATCGCGGGTGCGCTGCGCTTTTTGGAATCGCTGCCGCCCGCGCAATGGGCCATCGTCACCTCGGCGCCGCGCGCGCTGGCCACTGCCCGCCTGAAGGCGGCGGGCATGCCGATACCGGCCATCATGGTGACGGCGGAAGACGTCAAGGCAGGCAAGCCGAAACCCGATTGCTACCTGCTGGCCGCTGAAAAACTGGGCGTGGCGCCCGCTGACTGCCTGGTGTTCGAGGATGCGTCCGTCGGTATCGAGGCGGGCGAAGCGGCCGGTGCGAAGGTCATCGTCGTCACCGCCACGCATGCGCATCCGCTGGCCACGCGCCACCCGGCCATCGACAATTATGAAGCCATCGTGGCAAGCGTCGATGGCGACGGCTTTATTGTCCTGGCCGAGACGGCTGCAGTACGCGCGACAAGATAGCCTGCTCCAGCGCGGCGAAGGCCGCATGGCCGCGCTGTCGCGGGCGCGGCAAGTCCACCTGCACGTCCATGGTGATCTGGCCATCCTCGATCAGCAGCACCCGGTCGGCCAGGGCCACGGCTTCGGCCACGTCGTGCGTCACCAGCACGGCCGTGAAGCCGCGTGCCAGCCATAGCGACTCGATCAACTGCTGCATCTCGATGCGCGTCAGGGCGTCGAGCGCGCCCAATGGTTCGTCGAGCAGCAGCAGTTGCGGCTCGTGCACGAGGGCGCGCGCCAGCGCCACCCGCTGTTTCTGCCCGCCCGACAGGGCCGACGGCCAGTCGTCCGCCCGTTCGGCCAGGCCCACCGTCCACAGCGAGGCGGCCGCCGCACCGACGGAACGGGGCAGGCCCAGGGCCACGTTGTCGAGCACCGTTTTCCACGGCAGCAGACGCGATTCCTGGAACATGATGCGGATGTCGGGCGCGCCCACGCCGCTGCCGATGGCGATTCTGCCGTCATCGGCACTTTCCAGTCCTGCGATCGAGCGCAGCAAGGTGCTCTTGCCGCAGCCGCTGCGCCCGACGATGGCGACAAATTCTCCCGCTTCCAGCTGCAGGTCGACGTTCTTCAAAACAGGACGTTCGCCATAGGCCTTGCTCAATTGCGTCAGCTCCAAAGGCACGCCACGGCGCGCCAAGGGAGCTTGCGGCGCGGCCTTGGCCTGCGGCGGCGCACTGGCCGGGTCGTATTGCACGAAGTGCGACAAAAAATCCGTTTCGATCTGGATGGGGGCAAGCAGCATGGTGTCTTCCTTCGTCATTTCGTCACTATCGGTAAGCGGGATTCCAGCGCAGGCAGTGGCGCTCCAGCCGGCGCGAGAACAGATCGGCCAGCTTGCCCAGCAAGGCGTACAGCAAAATCCCCACCAGCACCACGTCCGTTTGCAAAAATTCGCGCGCATTCATCGTCATGTAGCCGATGCCGGCCTGCGCCGAGATGGTTTCGGCGACGATCAGCAGCACCCACACGAGGCCCAGCGAAAAGCGCACGCCGACCAGAATCGAGGGCATGGCGGCTGGCAGGATCACGTCACGGTACAAAGGCCAGCCCGAGAGGCCATAGCTTTTCGCCATTTCGATCAAGCCCTGGTCGGCCGAACGGATGCCGTGGAAGGTGTTCAGGTAGACGGGAAAGAAGACGCCGACGGCCAGCAAAAACAGCTTGGCCGTTTCGTCGATGCCGAACCACAGGATCACCAGCGGAATCAGGGCCAGCGCGGGGATGTTGCGCACCATTTGCAGGGTCGTGTCGAGCAGGGTTTCCGCGTGGCGGAAGCTGCCCGTCAATAGCCCCAGCAGCAAGCCCAGTCCCGCGCCGACGGCAAAACCGACCGTGGCGCGCCACAAGCTCGTTTTCAGGTGCAGCCACAGTTCGCCCGACACGGCCAGGTGCCAGAACGCTTTCGCCACGGCCCACGGCTCGGGCAGGATGCGACTCGACAGCCAGCCCCACTGCGCCGCCAGTTGCCAGGCCAGCAGCAGCGCCACGGGCAAGGCCCATGGCGCCAGCGAATCACGCCATGGCGCGGCGCCCGCCCGTCGTATGGAGCCGGCCGCCATCTCAGGCCGCCTTTTTCTGTGGTGCGGCAGGCACGATATTGCTGGCCATGACTTCGCCGAAGGGACCGCTCAAGGACTGCTCACCCACGGCCTTGCCCTTGCCCAGCAACGGAAACACCAGTTCGGCAAAGCGGTACGACTCTTCCAGATGCGGGTAGCCCGAGAAAATGAAGGTGTCGATGCCCAGGTCCGCGTATTCCTGCATGCGTGCCACCACGGTCGGCCCGTCGCCGACGAGGGCCGTACCCGCGCCGCCGCGCACCAGGCCCACGCCGGCCCACAGGTTGGGCGATACTTCGAGCTTGTCGCGCCGCCCGCCATGCAGGGCCGCCATGCGCTGCTGGCCCACGGAATCCATCTTGCCGAAGGCCGCCTGCGCCTTGGCGATAATGTCGTCGTCCAGGTGGCTGATCAGTTCATCAGCCGCGCGCCAGGCCGCCTCGTTCGTTTCGCGCACGATCACGTGCAATCGGATGCCAAACCGGACCGTGCGGCCTTTTTTTGCCGCGCGCGCGCGGATGTCGGCAATCTTTTCCGCGACGGCGGCCGGCGGCTCGCCCCACGTCAGGTAGACGTCCATCTGCTCGGCCGCCAGTTCATGCGCGGGTTCCGACGAGCCGCCGAAATACAGCGGTGGATACGGCTTTTGCACGGGCGGATACAGGGTTTTTGCACCCTTCACCTGGATATGCTTGCCCTCGAAATCGTAGCCGGCCGCGCCGCCCTCGCCCGCCAGCGTGGCGCGCCACACCTTGATGAATTCATCGGAGATTTCATAACGCTTGGCGTGGTCGGCAAACAGGCCGTCCGCTTCCAGTTCGCCCTGGTCGCCGCCCGTGACGACGTTGATCAGGAGGCGCCCGTTCGACAGCCGGTCGAACGTGGACGCCATGCGCACGGCCAGGCCGGGCGTGGACAGGCCGGGACGGATGGCGACGAGGAATTTGAGCTTTTGCGTCACGCTGATCAGCGACGACGCCACCACCCACGCATCTTCGCAGGAGCGGCCCGTCGGCAGCAGCACGCCGTCGTAGCCGAGCGTGTCGGCGGCCACGGCCACCTGGCGCAAGTAATCGGCATCGACGGGACGCGCGCCCTGCGACGTGCCCAGGTAGCGGCTGTCGCCGTGGGTAGGGATAAACCAGAAGACATTCAATGACATGGTATTCGTTCCTTATTTTGTGCTGGTGGCCAGCTGGCGCGCCGGCAGCAGCGCGTCCTTGACGACGATCGGTTTCGGGATCAGCTTCAGGCTGGAAAACGCATCGGCCACCCTTTGCTGCGAAGCGATGACGTCGACCGACACGGGTTTGACGCCATACGCATAGCGCGAGGCGGCCAGCGCCACGACATCCTTGCCCAGCCCCGTCTGTGCCGACAGGATCGTCGCCACTTCGTCCGGGTTGTTGCGGCCCCAGTCATCGACCTTGGCCACTTCATCGAGCACGATGCGCAGGATCTCGGGATTTTTTTCCGCATACGTGCGCGAAGCCAGGTAGAACTGGTAGTTCGCCACCAGGCCCTTGCCATCGGCCAGCACGCGCGCACCCAGCTGCTTTTCGGCGGCCGCCAGGAACGGGTCCCAGATGGCCCACGCATCCACGCTGCCCCGCTCGAAGGCGGCGCGCGCATCGGCCGGCGGCAGGAACACGGGCTGGATATCGGCGTACGCGACACCGGCCTTTTCCAGCGCCTTCAATAACAGGTAATGCACGTTCGAACCCTTGTTCAAGGCGATTTTCTTGCCCTTCAAATCGGCCAGGGTGCGCAGGCCGGAACCCTTGGGCACGACGATGGCTTCGCTGGCCGGCGACGCCGGCTCATTGCCGACGTAGACCAGGTTGGCGCCGGCCGCCTGGGCAAAGATCGGCGGCGCCTCGCCCACAGTGCCGAAATCGATGCTGCCCACGTTCAAGCCTTCCAGCAGCACGGGGCCGGCCGGAAACTCCGTCCATTTCACGCCCACGCCCTGTTCGGCCAGGCGTTTTTCCAGGGTGCCGCGCCCCTTCAGCAGGGTCAAGGTGCCGTATTTCTGGTAGCCGATACGCACCTCTGCCTTGGCCTGCGCCTGCGCCTGCGCCGCTGCCGGCATGCCGGCCGCCATCACGCCGGCAGCGGCGGCAAACAGCAGGCCCAGGGTGGTACGGCGCGAGAGTCGTTGTGCGTGGCGGTGTGTCATGGCAGTTCCTTGGTCGGTGAATAATCAGGCGGCTTGATAGTGGGGCGCATACGGCTGGTCTTGCAGCGAACGCACGGGGTGCGGGATCTCGGCTGGCGCGGGCGGACGCTGTCCCTGCAGTACGAACAGGCCGGTGGAGAGCTCCTCGATGCCGGCCTGCACACGGTCGGCAATCGGCGCATCCAGGCTCAGGCCCCCTTCTTCGTGCCACGCCAGCTGCTGGGCATTGGCATAGATGCTGGTGAAGACTTGCTTGGCGCCCAGCGCATGGAGCACGGGACGCAGCGCATAGTCGAGCGCCAGGGTGTGGGCATGGCCGCCGCCCGTGGCCAGCGGCAGCACCAGCTTGCCCGCCAGACCATCTTGCGGCAGCAGATCGAGGAAGGCTTTCAGCAGCCCTGTATACGAGGCCTTGTAGATGGGCGTGGCGATCACGATGGCGTCGGCGTCGGCCACGGCGCGCACGGCGCGGGCGATTGCCGCATCGTCGTAGTCGGCCAGCAGCAAGGCACTCGCCGGCAAGTCGCGCACATGCAGCTGGGCGTAGCTGTGGCCCTGCAGCACCAGCTGTTCGCCGATATGCAGCAGCAGGCGGCTGGAACTCGATGGGAGTTGCGGGCTACCGCCCAATAACAAGATGCTCATGTGATGCCCGTCCCTGTAGGTTGTCGAAAGTGGCGTTGCTCGGATGCTTGCAGCCTATCGCCATCAGAAGCCCAGTAAAACGAATGCTTTCGCGCTTCGATATGCGTTTTTTGACTATCCGGGCCTGACGCCCCGCAAGCAAAGGCGCTCATCCCCGCATGGCTTTTTTCGTATATCCATGCGCGGTTTTCTTCGTGTACGGCGCACGCGGGGCGGTGCAATATCGGCGTCATCGTCTTTCTGGAATCTCACTCATGTCTAGCGTTTTTCTCCATGCCGCCCGTCCCCAGCCGCCTGTGCCGGAACCCCTGCAGGACGCCATCAGCATCGCCACCGTGCTGGCCGCGCGCCTGGCTGAAACGGCCAATGCCCGCGACCAGGCCGGCGGCCATGCGGCGCAGGAACGCGAATGGCTACGCGAGTCGGGCTTGCTGACCCTGTCGATTCCCGTGGAATTCGGCGGCCAGGGCGCGTCGTGGCCCCTCGTGTATCAAGTGATCCGCATCCTGGCGCGCGCCGACAGCGCGCTCGCGCACGTCTTCGGCTTCCACCATTTGCAGCTGGCCGGATTGCAACTGTATGGCAGCACCCAGCAGCAGCGCCGCCTGCTCACCTTGACCGTCGACGAGCGCCTGTTCTGGGGCAATGCCTTGAACCCGCTCGACAAACGGGTCACGGCCAGCGACAGCGGCGACGGCTATATCCTCGACGGCATTAAGAGCTTTTCTTCAGGTTCCGTGGGTTCCGACTGGCTGACTGTCTCCGCCTGGCACGCGCCCACGCAAACGGCGCTGATCGCCGCCTTGCCCACGCGCCAGGACGGCGTCACCGTGCAGGCGGACTGGGACGCCTTCGGCCAGCGCCAGACGGACAGCGGTAACGTGCACTTCCAGGCGGTAGTCCTGCCGAGCGAACTCGTGCTGCAGGCGCCCGCGCAGGCCGCCACGCCGCAAGCGACCGTGCGCTCGCAGATCGCGCAACTGATCATGAGCAACCTCTATCTGGGCATCGCCGAAGGCGCGTTCGAGGCGGCGCGCCAGTACACGGACGAACAGGCGAAAGCCTGGTTTGCCTCGGGCGTGGCCAAGGCAGCGGACGACCCTTTGGTGCAGCACCGCTATGGCCAGCTATGGCTGTTGCTGCGCCCCGCACAAGTGCTGGCCGACTTGGCGGCGCAAGAACTGGAAAAAGTGTTCCACAAGGGCGCGCTGGTGACGGCGCGCGAACGGGGCTTGCTGGCCGTGTCCGTGGCCGAAGCTAAGTGCCTGGCGCACAGGGCGGGACTGGAAATCAGCAGCCAGATGTTCGAACTGACGGGCGCCCGTTCCACCTCGGCCCAGTATGGGTATGACCGCTACTGGCGCAACGTGCGCGTGCATACCCTGCACGACCCCATCGACTACAAGCTGCGCGACCTGGGACGCTTTGCCTTGAACGGCACGGTACCCGAGCCGACGGCGTATTCGTAAAACCACGGCTTGGGCGAATCGATACATTTACGCAGTAGGCTATTCAGCGGACTTCCGGGGTCAGACCCGGCGGGTCTGACCCCAGTTCTTCACTAAGCAGGAGTTAACATGTCCATCACCCGCCGCAGCATCATCCTCACCGCCCTGTCACTCGCCCTGGCTGGCGGCTGCGCCCACGCCAAGGACCCGAAAGACATCACCATCGGCACCAGCGCCGGGCCGTACGCGGACCAGATCAAGCTGGGCATCAAGCCTATCCTGGAAAAACAGGGCTACAAGGTCAAGCTGATCGAGTTCAATGACTACATCCAGCCGAATTTCGCGCTGGCCGAGGGTTCGCTCGACGCCAACGTGTTCCAGCACATCGTCTACCTGAAGAAATTCGCGCTGGAGCACAAGCTGGCCCTGACGGACCTGATCACGATCCCCACGGCACCGATTGCCATCTACAGCAAGAAGCACAAGACCCTGGACGATGTGAAGGAAGGCACGACGGTGGGCTTGCCAAACGATCCGACCAACCAGGCTCGCGCGCTGGTGCTGCTCGACCAGCTGGGATGGATCAAGCTGCGCGCCAGCTTCGACCCCGTGCGCGCGTCGGAAAAGGATATCGCCGTCAACACGAAGAAAATCAAGCTGCTGCCGCTGGAAGCGGCGCAGCTGCCACGTTCGCTGGGCGACACCGATTACTCCTTCATCAATGGCAATTACGCGCTGGCGTCGGGACTGAAACTGACGGAGGCGCTGGTGGCCGAGAAAATCTCGCCCAACTACATCAACCTGGTGGCCATCCGCACGGCCGACAAGGACAAGCAGTTCGCGAAAGACCTGGCGGCCGCCTACCGCTCGCGCGAATTCCTCGACATCACAAACAAGCACTTTGCTGGCTATTCGAAACCCGATTACCAGCAAGCGTTGCAGACGGCGGCCAAATAAGCCATGGCAAAGACGATACGCTTCAATGCCTTCCAGATGAACAGCGTCGGCCACCAGTCGCCGGGGCTGTGGACGCATGCGCGCGACCGTAGCCACCGCTACACGGATCCCGCACACTGGACGGAACTGGCGCAACTGCTGGAAGCGGGCCTGTTCGACGCGGTGTTCCTGGCCGACGTGCTGGGCGTGTACGACGTGTACCGGGGCAGCCTCGATGCGGCCCTGGAACACGGCGTGCAGGTGCCGCTGAACGATCCGCTGGCGCTCGTGCCCATCATGGCGCAGTCGACCACGCACCTGGGTTTCGGCGTCACCTGCGCCCTCACCTACGAACACCCGTATACGTTCGCGCGGCGCATTTCCACGCTCGATCACCTGACGGGTGGGCGCATCGGCTGGAATATCGTCACCGGCTATTTAGACAGCGCGGCGCGCAACCTGGGCTTGAGCCAGCAGCTGGGCCACGACGAGCGCTACGACCTGGCCGACGAATACCTGGACGTCGTCTACAAGCTGTGGGAAAAGAGCTGGGATGACGACGCCGTCGTCAACGACAAGGCATGCGGCATCTACGCCGATCCGGCCAGAGTCCATCCGATCAACCATGCCGGGCGCCACTACCAAGTGCCCGGCATCCATTTGTGCGAGCCGTCGCCCCAGCGCACGCCGCTGCTCTACCAGGCGGGCACCTCGCCGCGCGGCACGCGCTTCGCAGCGCGCCACGCGGAAGCGACCTTTGTCAGTGGCCCCAGCAAGACGGTGGTGAAACGCTACGCCGACGACTTGCGCGCCGCCGTGCGGCAAAGCGGGCGCGATGGCGACGCGCTGCTGATCTACGCGCAGGCGCTCGTCATCACGGGCGCCACGGAAGAAGAAGCGCGCGCCAAGCACGCCGGCTACCTGCGCCACGTGAATATCGAGGCGGCCCTCGTGCTGCTGTCGGGCTGGACGGGCGTCGATTTCAGCCGCTACCCGCTCGACGCCACCATCGACTACATCGATTCCCCGGCCGGCCGCTCGGCGCTGGCCTCGTTCAGCCAGGCCGATCCGGATCGCACGTGGACGGTGCGCGAAGCGGCCGAATACATCGGCCTGGGCGGGCGCGGCCCCGTGCTGGTGGGCGATGCGCGCCAGGTGGCCGACCAGCTGGAAAGCTGGCTCGATGAAACGGGCATCGATGGTTTCAACCTCGCCTTCGCCGTGGCCCACGACAGCATGGCCGACGTGGTCACCCACATCGTGCCGGAACTGCAGCGGCGCGGCCGCTACCGCACCCAGTACGAGGAAGGCAGCTTGCGCCACAAGGTCTTCGGCCAAGGCCCGCGCCTGCCCGCCGATCACGCGGGGCGCCTGGTCAGCATCGCGCCCGCAGACGGCGCCCTGGCGGCGGCCTGACACATCCGATTTCCCATTCAAGGACACCATGAAACGCAGAACCATCTTGCAACTGGCCGCCAGCGGCGCCGCCCTCTCCGCCTTGCCCGGCCTCACCCGCGCCGCCGCGCAAGCACCGCTGAAGGAGCTGCGCCTCGACTACGCCTATTATTCACCCACCAGCCTGGTGCTGCGCCGCTTCGGCTGGCTGGAAGAAGCGTTCAAGCCGGACGGCACCAGCATCAAGTGGGTGCTCAGCGCGGGCAGCAACCGCGCGCTCGAATACCTGAACGCCAACAGCATCGACATCGGTTCGAGCGCCGGCCTGGCCGCCCTGCTGGCGCGAGCCAACGGCAACCCCATCCGCGCGCCGTATATTTTTTCGCGTCCCGAATGGACGGCGCTGGTGGTGCGCAAGGATAGCCCCATCCGCAGCCTTGCCGACTTGAAGGGCAAGAAGGTGGCCGCCACCAAGGGCACCGACCCGTATCTGTTCCTGCTGCGCTCATTGAAGACGGCGGGCCTGAAACGCGGCGATATCGAATACGTGAGCCTCCAGCATGCCGATGGCCGCGCGGCGCTGGAGCAGGGCAAGGTCGATGCCTGGGCCGGCCTCGATCCGCACATGGCCGCCAGCGAACTGGAAGCGGGTTCGCGCCTGATCTACCGCAACCTGGCCTTCAATACCTACGGCTTCCTGAACGTGCGCGAGGAATTCCTCGCCAGCCGCCCCGCCGAAGTGGGCAAGGTGATACAGGCCTATGAACGGGCGCGCGCCTGGATACGCGCAAACCCAGCCGAGGCGGCGAAGATCCTGTCGGAGGAAGCGAAGGTCAGCCTGCCGGTGGCGCTGCTGCAGGTGAAGCTGCGCAGTGACTTCAGCAATCCGCAGCCGTCGAACGAACATGTGAAAGCCCTGCTGTTGGCCGCGCCCATCCTCGTCGATGAAGCGCTGGTCAAGCCCGGCGCAGACCTGAACCGCGCCATCGCGGACCTGGTCGACACGCGCTTTGCCGCCCCCTTCCTCGGCAAGGCGTAAGCGGTCATGGCCAGAGACACGCTCGCCGCGCCGGCACAGGCCCACGACACGGGCGTCCGGCGCAAGCCTCCTCCCTTGCCGCGCGCAGCGCTTGGCCTGCTGCTGCCCGCCCTGGCGCTGCTGGCGGCGGAACTGGGCGTGCGCACGGGCGCCATTCCCGCCAACCTGCTGCCGGCGCCCAGCGACATTGGCGCCACCATCGCCGACCTGGCGCGCCAGGGCCTGACCGGCCATGTGCTGGCCAGTACCGTACGCGTGGCCATCGGCTTTGCGGGCGGCGCACTGCTGGCCATCATGCTCGGCGCGGTCGTAGGCTTGAACCGCACGATGGAGGCGCTGCTCGACCCCACGTTCCAGGCCCTGCGCGCGATTCCTTCGCTGGCCTGGGTGCCTTTGCTGCTGCTGTGGCTAGGCATCGATGAAGCGCCAAAGCTGGTCCTGATCGGCATCGGCGCCTTCTTCCCCGTCTACATGGGCGTGGCGTCGGGCATCCGCGACGTGGACCGCAAGCTGATCGACGCGGCCCGCATGTACCGTTTGAGCCGGCCCGCGCTGGCGCGGCGCGTGCTGTTGCCAGCCGCGCTGCCCGCCATCTTCACGGGCTTGCGCAACGGTTTGAGCCTGGCCTGGATGTTCATGGTGGCGGCTGAACTGATCGCCGCCAGCCGGGGCCTCGGTTATCTGCTCAGCGACGGGCGCGAAACGAGCCGCGCCGACATCGTGCTGGCCGCCATCGTGCTGCTGGCCGTGCTGGGCAAGGCCAGCGACAGCCTGATGCAGCGCCTGGAGACCCGTTTGCTCGCCTGGCGCGATAGCTATGCCACTCCCTGACGAAAGCACCCACGCATGACTGCCCTGCTTGACATTGCCATCCACGACAAATCCTATGGCGCGCGGCGCGTGCTGCACAATCTGCAATGGCAGCTGCACCGGGGCGAAATCGTCAGCCTGATCGGCGCCAGCGGCTGCGGCAAGAGCAGCCTGCTGTCCATCGTGGCCGGCCTCGATACGGACTTTCGCGGCGCCCTGCGCCTCGATGGCAAGCCGCTGGCCGGCGTGCACGCGGACATCGGCCTGATCTTTCAGGAACCGCGCCTGTTTCCCTGGCTGACGGTGGCGCAAAACATCGCCTTCGGCCTCGGTGCTGGTGGCGCAGACGATCTCAGGGTCGCGCAGCTGCTGGAGGAAGTGGGCTTGCAAGGCCATGCGGACAGTCTGCCCAAGCAGCTGTCGGGCGGCCAGGCGCAGCGCGCGGCGATTGCCCGCGGCCTGTTTGGCCAGCCCCGCATCCTGCTGCTGGACGAACCGTTTTCCGCCGTTGACGCTTTTACGCGCATGAAGCTGCAGGACTTGCTGGCCGCCGTCGCCGCGCGCCATGGCTTGAGCGTGCTGCTGGTGACGCACGATATCGACGAAGCGCTGTACCTGAGCGACCGCATCGTCATGCTCGATACGCGCGCTGGACCACCGCGCGCCCATTACGACGTGGCCGCACCCCGCCCCCGCCTGCGCACGCCGGCGGCGCAGGCGCAATTGAAGGAGACCATCCTGGGCGAACTGCACGCCGCGCACGCGATCTGAAACCAGGCGCCATTTGCGTCCAGCCCCGTTCCATGTCAGCATACGCCACCCTGGCAACACGGATAAGGATCGCAATGCCCCTCACACTTACACGCGCGCCGGCGCCGGCGCTGGCACTGGCCCTGCTGCTGGCCAGCCCCGTCGCCCATGCACAGACGCCGGGCTGCGATGTCTGCGCCACCTGGAACGCGGACCAGGCGCCGTTCCGCATCTTCGGCAATACCTATTATGTGGGCGTGAAGGGCCTCAGCTCCGTGCTGGTGACGTCGCCGCAAGGCCACGTGCTGGTCGACGGCGGCTTGCCTGAATCGGCGCCCAAGATCATCGCCAATATCGCCGCCCTGGGTTTTCGCATCGAGGACGTGAAACTGATCCTCAATTCGCACGGCCATATCGACCATGCGGGCGGCCTGGCCGAACTGCAGCGGCGCAGCGATGCGCTGGTAGCCGCCAGCCCGTCGGCCGCGCTGGACCTGGCGTCGGGCGAAGTGGGCCCGGACGATCCGCAATACCACGCGCTGCCCAAATACCCGCCCGTCAAGGATATGCGCCTGGCGCGCGACGGCGGCCAGTTCAACGTCGGCCCCGTCAACGTGACGGCGCACGCCACGCCAGGCCACACGCCCGGAGGCCTGAGCTGGACGTGGCAATCGTGCGACGGCCCCCGCTGCCTGAACATGGTCTATGCGGACAGCCTCAACGCCGTGTCGCGTCCCGGCTTCAAGTTCAGCGCCAGCAGCGAGTATCCGAACGCGGTGGCGGACTTGCGCCACAGCTTCGAGACCCTGGAAAAACTGCCGTGCGACGTGCTGATCTCGTCCCACCCGGAAGCGTCGCAGCTGTGGGAAAGGCTGGAAGCAAGTGCCACGGCCGGCAGCGAGGCGTTCATCGACCCGCAGGCTTGCCGCGCCTATGTGGCGGCGGCGCGCTCCGTGCTCGAGTCCCGCCTGGAGCAGGAAAAACAGCAGTGAGCTTGTCAACCGTGCACGCTGGCGTGGCGCCGATCTGCTACGCTGGCGCCATTCAATTGAAGAAGGATTGCCATGTTCACACTCGCCAGACTGATTCCTCTCGCCGCCATCGTCGCCATCACGGCCGGCTGCGCGCAAACGCCCGTGCGCAGTGACGCTGCCGCCGCCGCGCCAGGCGCCACCTCGCCCGCCAAGCCGGCGCCGAAGCTGACGGGCACGCAGTGGAAGCTGAAGGAATTGAAGGGCAAGCAAGTGGTACGCAAGGCGCCCGAGCAGCGCGAAGTGACCCTGCAGCTGGCCGAAGGCCGCGCCAGCGGCAACAGTGGCTGCAACCAGATGATGGGCGGCTACACCAGCGATGGCGTCAGCACCTTGAGCTTTGGACAGATGGCCGGCACCATGATGATGTGCCAGCCGCAGGACATGGACCTCGAACGCCTGCTGCTGGCCACCTTGGGCGAAGTCAATGGCTACCGCTACGCCGACCAGGAATTGCTGCTGCTGAAGGATGGCGTGCCCGTGGCGCGGTATGAAGTCTTGACGGTGAAGTAAACCCGACCGCAAGTACCGGGGTCGTACCCTCAGGGTACGACCCCAGCCCTAGCTCTGGGGTTTGGCTAAAGCACCTACTTTATTTAACTCTTCAATCATTACGCATCTGCGCCTGCGATACATTGCTGTTAGTCGGCACGCTCTGCGTCAGCCACACATTCCCCCCGATAGTCGATCCCGCGCCGATGGTGATGCGCCCCAGCACCGTCGCGCCCGCGTAGATGACCACGTCGTCCTCGACGATGGGGTGGCGCGGCGTGCCCTTGATCAGCGCGCCGCTTGCGTCGGCCGGAAAACGCTTGGCGCCCAGGGTGACGGCCTGGTACAGGCGCACGCGCTGGCCGATGATGGCCGTCTCGCCAATCACGACGCCCGTGCCATGGTCGATGAAGAAGGAGGCGCCGATGTGCGCGCCCGGATGGATGTCGATGCCCGTCAGGGTATGCGCGATGTCGGCGATCAGGCGCGCGAGGAATGGCGCACCGAGCGCGTGCAGGCGGTGCGCCAGGCGGTGGTACAGGATGGCGATGGTGCCCGGGTAGCACAGCATGATCTCGGCCACCGAGGTGGCGGCCGGGTCGCCCGCGTAGGCGGCCTGCACGTCCGACACCAGCAAGGCGCGGATATCGGGCAGGCTGGCGGCAAACGCGCGCGTAATGTCGCGCGCCTGCTGCGCCAGGGCCGCATCGTCGCTGGCGGCATCGCCCTCATCACCGGCCGGAACGGCGTGAGCCGGAGCCGAGAACAGCAGGCCGCGCCGCACCTGTTCGCTGAGGCGGTTCAAGGTGGTGTTGAGGGTGTCGCCGACAAAGTAGTCGATACTTTCGTCCGTCAGGTTGGGCCGCCCGTAATGGGTGGGGAACAGGGCCGCCGACAGGCCGTTGACGATGGTGGTCAGCGCTTCGCGCGACGGCAGTTCGCGCACCCTGCCGTTATGGCGGATCTTGTGCTTGTCTTCGCGCGAGCTGCGCAAGGCCTGGATTACGGGCCCCAGATTCCACTGGGCCGTGTCGTCGGCGGGCGCTGCGGGATAAATGCTGTGCATGGGTATCGCTTCCAGAAAACGGCAAACAGGCCGGGTCGCCCCAGCTTAGCGGCCAGGCAACGCGATTCCAACGAAGAATTCCAAGATTACATATACGAAAAACGCATATCGACCGCGTGGCGACCAGCGATCAAACCCGATTGTTGCCACTAGCGTAAAATGACGGACTAACAAAAACACTGTTTAACATGACTAAATTATTAACATGGATCTTGGCGGGCCTGGCGATGGTCGGACCGCTTGCAATTGACACCTATCTGCCGTCGTTCCCCGCCATCGTGCAAGATTTCAATGCCAGCCCCCTGCTGGTGCAGCAAACCCTGAGCTTTTTCCTGTTCACGTTCGCCTTCATGATGCTGTTTTACGGCACCCTGTCCGACTCGTTCGGCCGCCGTCCCGTGATCCTCGTCTCGCTGGTGCTGTATGTGATCGCCTCAGTGGGCGCCGCGCTGGCGCCGTCGCTGGGCTGGCTGCTGGCCTGGCGCGTGCTGCAGGGACTTTCGGCGGGCGCCGGTTCCGTGATCGGCCGCGCCATCGTGCAAGACCGCTATTCGGGCGCCGCCGCGCAGAAAATCCTCTCGCACATCATGATGGTGTTCGCGCTGGCGCCGGCCATCGCCCCCGTGCTGGGCGGCTGGCTGCAAGTGGGCCTGGGCTGGCGCTGGATTTTCTGGTTCCTCACGGCGTTCGGCGTGCTGATGTTCGTCGTCGTCTGGCGCGCGCTGCCGGAAAGCTTGCCGAAGGAGCAGCGCCAAGCCTTCCACCTGGGCGACATCGCCGTCAATTACTGGAAAGTGCTGTGCCACCGCCAGTTCCTGCTGCTGTCGACGGCCATCGGCGCCGCCTTTGGCGGCTTCGCGCTGTACATCGGCTCGGCCGCCTACTTCATCATCAACATCCTGCACCTGCCGGAAACGGCGTTTGCCTGGCTGTTCATTCCCCTGATCAGCGGCATGGTGTTCGGCTCGGCCCTGTCGGCGAAAATCGCCCACCGCTACAGCCAGCGCCAGATGATCTGGGCCGGCTTCATCTTGATGCTGGTGGCGGCCGCCGCCAACATCGGCTACAACTATGTCTTTGCCGCCGAAGTGCCGTGGGCCGTGCTGCCGCTGTTCTTCTATTCATTCGCCCTGTCGATCGCCATGCCGCCGATGACCCTGATGGCTTTGAACCACTTTCCCAACAACAGCGGCCTGGCGTCGTCGATGCAATCGTTCATCCAGATGCTGCTGTTCGCCCTCGTCTCGGGCCTGGTGGCGCCGCTGCTGTTCGACAGCGCCTTGAACCTGGCGTATGGCGTGATGGCGGGATTGCTGGTGAGTTTGGTTTGCTGGGTGTTTGCGCAAGGGAAGAGCAACGCGTAGGTCGGATTAGGCCCGGAGGGCCGTAATCCGACAACATTGTTGGCGGGTGACGTCGGATTACGCGCAAGCGCCAATCCGACCTACGGCCACGGCGCAGGGGTGACGTCAACATATTGCGCCCCGCCCTGCTCCGGTTCCGCTTCGTCCTTTTGCGACGGCTGGTTCAACGACCCGGCCGGCGAACGCAAACTCAAGATCTCCTTGCGCGTTTCGACGAAGTCGGCGGAACTGAGCGGGTGCTGCTGGTCTGGCCAGTGGCTGACGGCCCACTCCTGCAAGGCTTCGAAACGCCGCCACAGTTCGGCGATGAATTCGCGGCGCGCTTCTTCCTGTTGCTCGGGCGTCTTGTCGGCGCCCTCCCCGATAGGTACTTGCATGGCTGCTCCCTGGCTGATCAATCGTCCTGCCAGCCTACGCAGGGGCAAGCCATGCGTCTGTTCGCGAACGAACAAAGAACTTATTCCGGCATCTTGCGAAAGCCCACGGCCAGGCGGTTCCAGGTATTGATGGAGCCGATGGCCAGGGTGACGTTGACCATTTCCGCCGGCGTCAATTGTTCCGCCAGCGCCGCATAGTCTGCGTCGGACGCGTGGTTCTGCGGCAGCAGGGTCAGCGCTTCCGTCCAGGCCAGCACGGCCCGCTCGCGCGGCGTGAAGAACGGCGTTTCGCGCCAGACGGACACGGCATACAGGCGGCGTTCTGTTTCGCCCGCCTTGCGCGCGTCGCTCGTGTGCATGTCCACGCAAAAGGCGCAGCCATTGATTTGCGAGGCGCGCAGGCGCATCAGCTCGAGCAGCGAGTGTTCCACGCCCAGCTTGGCAATCGCCGCTTCCAGCGCGTACATGGCCTTGATGGCATCGGGCGAGGCTTGCATGAAATCGAGTCGTTGCTGTGTCATGATGGCATTCCTTGATAAAGTAGAGATGCATCATTGTAGAAGCGCAAGAAGTACGTGCGGCAGGCCAATCTCCCCGAAAAACAGCAGACCACCAGCAGGCACACCATGGAATTACATATCCTGATCGACGGCACGCGCGACCTGGGCGGCCAGCTGTACCGCCAGCTCAGCGAGGCCATCCGCTCGGGCCGGCTGGCGGACGGCCAGCAATTGCCGCCCTCGCGCCTGCTGGCCAGCCAGCTGGGCCTGTCGCGCAAGACGGTGTCCGACGTGTATGACAAGCTCGGTTATGAAAAGCTGCTGGTCGGCAAAGTGGGCGTGGGCAGCTTCGTGCAGACGCCGCACGCCTCGCCGCAACGGCGCCACGCCAGCACGCCGCTGGCCAGCGCGCAGCGCATCGCCCGCTGGGAAGCGACGCCCACGCCCTTGCGCCGCGCCAGCCAGGAAACGCCGGCGCGCTACGCCTTCATCGGCGGGCGCGCCACGCCCGCGCACTTCCCGCAGGATGAATGGCGCGCCTGCATGTTGCACGCGCTGCGCCAGGGTGGCCAGGCGCGCGGCCGTTATGGCCCAGTGGAAGGCTTGCCCGCCTTGCGCGCGGCGATCGCCGGCCATGCCGCCTTCAGCCGCGGCATCCATTGCACAGAAGAACAGGTGCTCGTCACCAGCGGCGCGCAGCAAGGCTTGCACCTGCTGGCGCAAACCCTGCTGGAACCGGGCGACATGGTTGCCGTGGAAGAACCAGGATACCCGGTGGCGCGCGCCGTGTTCGCCAGCCAGGGCGCGCGCGTGGTAGGCATCGAGGTGGACGAGGATGGCTTGATCGTCGGGCAAATCCCGGACGGCACGCGGCTGATCTATGTCACGCCCGCGCATCAATTTCCACTGGGTATGCCGATGAGCATGGCGCGCCGCCATGCCTTGCTGGAGCGGGCGCAGCAACTGGGCGCCATCATCATCGAGGACGATTACGACAGCGCCTTCCGCTACGAGGGCCGGCCCGAGGATGCGCTGCAAAGCATGGACCGCTACGGCATCGTCGCGCACGTGGCCAGCTTTTCCAAGATCATGCTGCCGGAACTGCGGCTCGGCTATGTGGTGCTGCCGCAAGCCATCGTGGCCGCCGTGCAGACGGTGAAATACCTGAGCGATTGCCATACGGCCAGCCTGGGCCAGCATGCGCTGGCCAAGTTCATCGGCGACGGCCATTTGCTGCGCCACATCCGCCGCTGCCACGACATCTATGCGGGGCGGCGCGAGCGTCTGCTGCACTGGTTCAACGGTCCGCTGGCACCGTGGTTCCGCCTCGTGCCCGCCAGCGCCGGCTTTCACGTGGCGGCGCTGGCGCAGGCGCCGCTCGATATCGCCGAATTGCAGCGCCGCGCGCGCCTGGCCGACATCAGCCTGTATGCGTTGGCCAGCTTTTACCATGGCCCCGCCCGCCATGAAGGCCTGTTCCTCGGCTATGGCGCCATCGACAAGCTCGATATCGACACGGCGCTGGCCAAGGTGCTGGCGATTCTGCAGGAAATAGCGCCGCTCCCCGTCAACGGGGCTGCCAGCGGTAGTGTCCCGTGATCGGATAGCTGAACAGAATATTTTCCTCGCGCGCGCCCTCGCCGATGTTATGGATGATCAGCGGCACGCCGCCCCACGACTGCTTGTCGCTGACGATGCCGATGTGCGTGAGGTTGCCCGGCAGGCGCCACGTGACGATGTCGCCCGCGCGGTAAGCGTTCGCCTCCTTGCTTGGCGGCAGGCTGGTGCCGTGGCGGGCAAAGTAAGTGCCCAGGTTCGGCACGCGGCGGTGGTCGATATTGCGGTCCGGACCCTTCATCTGCCAGCGTCCCTGCTGCTGGTACACCTGCCACGCCTTGCGCATGTCTTCGTGCACAAGCACCTGTAAGTCCTGCCCCAACTGGCGGTAGGCGCGCACGACCACGTCCGTGCACACGCCCCGCTCGATCGGCACGTCGCCGCCCGGATAGGCGAGCCGCTCATAGCGCGGATCGTACTGCACGGTCACGCCCACCTGCTTGCGGGCGGCGACGACGAGGGCTTGCGGGGTGGCGGGGAGTGCCGACGCCAGCATGGGCGCCAGGGCAAGCAACAGGGTGGAGAGCAGTTTGGTCGGCATCAACGTCAGTGTTCGGATGGAAATGCCAACTTTACCGCAGCGGCAAGGAAAACGCCGTACGCTTAGATGGCCGCCAGCTGCGCCAGGTGGCCAGGGAAATCCACGGCCGTGCCAGCCGCGTTGATGGTGTCGAAGTAATCATGCCAGCCCGTGGCGGCGATGCCGGTCAGCAAGGCGTCCAGTGCCGCCTCGTCCGGGAAGCGCCAGACGGCATAGAATTGCCGGGCAGCCGCGTGCAGCTTGCCGCCATCGATGGCGCCCATGGCCAGCGCTTCGGCGCCCATGCCGGACAAAGCCGCCATGCCGGCGCCGACCCTGTCGAAATACGCCTGGCGCGCGGCGCCATCGAGGGCCAGCCAGGCCGGTTTCGGGCTGTACAGTTCTAACAGATAATGCATGTTTTCCTCCCAAGAATTAAGAAAGCGAGCGCTGGGCGCGCTTGCAGATGCGTCGCGTCGCGGCAGCGGGGCTTTCCTGCAGCCATTGCGCGCACAGGCTGCGCACCCAGTCCGGCTGGCTCTTGGCCGCATCGTTGAGCCAGTTGGCCACGGAATCCTGCACGTAGACGGCCGGGTCGGCGCGCAAGGCTTGCAGCACGGGCAAGGCCAGCTGCGGCTGCGCTTTTAGCCGGGCGATATGCGCGCACCACACGCCGCGCGGGCGCAGCGCTTCGCAGGCAAAGCGGCGCACTCTTTCCGACGGGTCCGCCGTCCACGGCGCCAGCAAGGCGATGGCCTCGTCAAGATGCGCCGCCAGATGGGGGCGCAGCGCCAGCCAGGCCCATTCGCGCACGCCGAAGTGGCCATCGTCGGCCAGCGGCCGCATGGCAGCCAGCCGCTGCGGCAAGCTCAATCCAGCCTGGGCGGCGATGGCAAAGCAGGCCCAGCCGCGTACCGTATCGGATGGGTGGGCTTGCAACTGCGCCAGGTCAACTTGTGCGTCAAGCAGCAATTGCGCCGCCAGCGCCATGCGCCTGGTGATGCCGTCTGCCGCCAGCATGCGCATCTGCTCCAGGCGGGCGGCGCCAATACCGGGCACGGCCGCGGCCAGCAGCTGGGCGAAATCGATGGCCAGCCCTTCCGTCAGGGTAGCGCTGGGCACATTGCCCCCGTTCAGCAGGGCCAGGCGCGCGGGCGCGATGTCGGCGATGCCGCGGCTCATGCGGCACCCCGGTCCGTCTTGCGCCAGGCTTTTTCCAGCAGCGCGCTCAACAACTGCATTTCTACCGGCGTGAAATCGGCAAACAGGCTGGCGATCCATTGCGCGTGCTCGTCGACCAGGGTCGCGGCGGCGGCTTCTCCCTTGGGGCTCAGGCGCACCAGCAGCTTGCGCCGATCAAACTGGTCAGGATGGCGCGCGAGGAAACCGTCGCGTTCCATGCCGTCGAGCAAGCCCGTGATAGTGCCGCGCGTCACGCCGGCCCGTTCGGCCAGTTCGTGCGGCGAAAGTCCGTCTTGCACGTCGCGCAACAGGGACAGCAGCACAAATTTCCCTTCCGACAAGCCATGCCGGCCCAGGCGCGCGGCACAATCGCCATCGATGGCGGACGCCAGACCCAGCACTTCAAAACACAGGCGCAAGCGCTCCGTGGACTGCATCATGTCGAGACCGCTGGCGCGGCGCTGCACGTCACCGAGCAAGGCCGTGTATTTCTGTTCGAGTTTTATCATATGGCGCAATATAATATGGCACCATATTAAATGTCAAATGGAAAACCGCGAAGGTTTTCCTTGCTGCTCAAAGACCGGCTTTATCCCTTGCCCAGGCGACGATGGCATTCGCATCGATGGCGCCCGGTTGGCGCGCTACTTCCACGCCCTTGCGAAACAGGGCCAGAGTGGGAATGCTGCGGATATTGAAACGGCTGCCCAGGTCCGGCGACGCTTCCGTATTCACCTTGACGACGCGAAACGCCGGCTCCAGGGTCTTGGCGGCTTGGACATAAAATGGTGCCATGCTGCGGCATGGGCCGCACCAGGGCGCCCAGAAATCGACCAGCACAGGAATGTCGCTGCGTTCGATATGCTTGAGGAAACGGGCGCTGGCCAGGTCCACGGGCTGGCCCGTGAATAAATCCTTCTGGCACTTGCCGCACGTAGGCTGTTCCGCGAGCCGCGCAGCCGGCAAGCGGTTGACGGCGTCGCAATGGGGGCACACGATGTGCAGGGAGTCTGGCGTGGTGGTCATGGCATTCCTGAAAGCATAGCGTCAAGTTGACAGCTATTCTACGGGGAATTGCCGCGCGCCGCAGGCAAGCTGCGGCGCTTGTCCCGCTTACAGGAACAGCGAGGCGGCGATGGCCCACATGACGAGGGCAATGATGCCGTCGAGCACGCGCCAGGCCATGGGCTTGGCAAACACGGGCGCCAGGTAGCGGGCGCCAAAGCCCAGCAGGAAGAACCACAGGGCCGATGCCATGATGGCGCCGCCGGCGAAGTAGAAGCGTCCCACGCCTTCATGCTGGCCGCCGATCGAGCCGAGCAGGATGACCGTATCGAGGAAGGCGTGCGGGTTCAGCAAGCTGAACGCCAGCGCCGCGCCGATCACGGCCCAGTAGCCTTCGGGCGACTTGGCGGCCGACACCGTCAGGGCCGTTGGGCGCCAGGCGGACTTGGCGGCGCGCAAGCCGTAGGCGATCAGGAAGGTGGCGCCGCCGGCCTTGGCCCACAGCAGGAAATTCGGGTTGTCGGCGATGAAGGTACCCATGCCGGCCACGCCGGCCGTGATCATCATCGCGTCACACACGAGGCAGACCAGGATACAGGTGAGCACGTAGTGGCGCTTCAAGCCCTGTTTGAGCAAGAATGCGTTTTGCGTGCCGATGGCCACGATCAGGCTCGCGCCGAGCCCCATGCCTTTCAAGAAAATTGCGCTGTCCATATCGATTCCTTTATTGCTTTCCATCACGCGCACGGCCGCCCACGCTCTGCCGGCAACGGCAAAGTCATCAGAGGTAGGTGGAGGGTGGTGCGGAACCAGGAGGACCGCGCGGCAGAGTGGAGTTGTTACCCTATTTCAACAGTGTAAAGAAAAAGTAAATATAAGTATAATGAATGATTCTAACCATATATAAGAGAAACTTATGCGCGTCGTCGATTACCGAGGATTGGCTGCCCTCGACGCCGTGATCGGCCTGGGCAGCTTTGAAAAGGCCGCGCAGGCGCTGGCGATCAGCCAGCCGGCCGTGTCGCAGCGCATCCGCACCCTGGAAAACCTGGAAGGCACCCTGCTGATCATCCGCAGCCACCCGCCCCTGCCGACGGAAGCGGGCCAGCGCCTGATCGCCCATTACCGGCAAGTCAAGCTGCTCGAAGCGGCGCTCGACGCCCAGCCCGGCCCCACCACGCAATTGCCGGCGCTGGCCATCGCCGTCAACGCCGACAGCGCGGCCACCTGGATTCCGGAAGCGCTGGGGCCGCTGCTGTTGCCGCCGTCGTGCCTGCTCGATATCCGCCTCGACGACCAGGACCACACCTTGAGCCAGCTGCGCGAAGGGCGCGTGTTTGCCTGCGTCACCAGCGCCAACGACCTGGTGGCCGGCACCACGGCAACGCCGCTGGGCGGCATGCGCTACCTGTGCGTGGCTTCGCCAGGGTTCGCGCAGCAATGGTTTCCCCATGGTTTTACCGTGGAAGCCGTCAGCCAGGCGCCCGCCATCACGTTTGGCAGCAAGGATGCGCTGCACGAACGCTACCTGCAGCACCGGCTCGGCTACACGGGCCGCTATCCGCACCATGTGCTCGGTTCGGCGCGCGACTTCGTGCGCTTCATCGAAGCGGGCTATGCTTATGGCATGGTGCCTTTGCTGCAGGCGGAAACGGCGCTGGCCGCCGGCAGGCTCATCGACGTGGCGGCCGGGCAGGCGCTCGACGTGCCCCTGACCTGGCATGCCTGGGATATTCAGACGCCCCTCACGCGCACCCTGTCGGACGCCGTTATCGCCACGGCGCGCAAATGGCTGTTACAGGATTGATTGACGCATGCAACATTTATCTATGTTAGGAAGCAACTTCCCCGTGTGCGCCCTGCCCTGCCTGGCCTACACTGCAAGCATCAGCCATCACCACCGGGAGCTTGCATGACGATCTTGCGTACCACCCTGCTCGGCGTGCTGGCGGCCATCCCGCTCGCTGCCGGCCTGGCCGCCTGCTCGCCCTTGACCGCCATCAATGCCTTGTCGTCCGGCGGCGCCTCGCAAGTGACGCGGGGCTTGGCTTACGGCCCCCTGCCACGGCAGAAACTCGATGTGTATGCCCCCAAGACCCGCACCGGACCCGTCCCCGTGGTGGTGTTCTTTTATGGCGGTAACTGGACGACGGGCGAGCGCGCCGACTATGCCTTCGTCGGCCACGCGCTCGCGGCGCGCGGCTACCTGGCCGTGATCGCCGACTACCGGTTGTATCCGGACGTGCACTACCCCGAGATCTTGCAGGATGCGGCCCGCGCCGTGGCCTGGGCCGCGATGGAATCGCGCCGCCATGGCGGCGACCCGACGCGCCTGTTCGTCATGGGCCATAGCGCCGGCGCCTACAATGCGGCCATGCTGGCGCTCGACGCCAACCTGCTGGCGCGCCACGGCATGCGTCCGCACGACTTGCGGGGCTGGATAGGCCTGGCCGGCCCCTATGATTTCCTGCCCATCGAAAACACCACCACCCGGCCCGTCTTCTTTTACCCGGACACGCCCGCCGCTTCGCAGCCGATTCACCACGTGACGGCCGAAGCCCCGCCCGCCCTGCTGATCGCCCCGCTGCCCGGCAAGGACAAGCTGGTCAATCCGCAACGCAACACGGGCGGCCTGGCCAGCGCCTTGCGGGCGCTGCACCGGCCCGTGACGGAAACCTATTTCGACCACGTGGGCCACGCCACCCTGGTCGCCACGCTGGCCGGCCCCTTGCGCAGGCTGGCGCCCACCCTGGATGCCGTCAGCGCCTTCATCGATGCGAACAGCGGGACCGGGAGCGGTGACGCGGTCTCGTCCCCGGTCTTGCCCGCGGTCTTGTCAGATACAGCCTTGCCGGCAGGCATAGCCTTGCAGCCACGCGCACCTGGCGCGGCCACGCCGGCGCCTGAGCCGCACGCCTACGACAAAACGCCCGCCCCGTGAAGGACGGGCGCTCTGCCCGAACCAATACGCACGATGCCGCGTGCTGGCTGGCCGCATAGCTAGCCGCAAAGCAAGGCTCGGCCCTCGCGATACGGCTCAGCTGCAAGCAGCCTCGTGCTTACTCTTTGCGGCTGGAGCTGGTCTTGCTTTGTGCAGAGCCCGCTTGCGAGGCGCTACCGCTGGCCGAGCCTTCGCTGCCGGCCGACTGCTGGCTGCCCTGGTGGCTGGCGCTTTGCAGGCTTTGACCGTCACGGCTTTGCGCGCCACGTTGCTGGTCGCGGTTGGCGCCGTTTTGCTGATAAGCCTGGAACGGTTCGGCCATGCGCTGCATCGCTTCCTGCTGCTTGCGCACGTTTTTCTCCGTTTCTTCCGAAGCGGTGCGGGCCACTTCTTCGGCCAGGGCCTTGGCGGTACGGCTCGTTTCATTCACATGACGCTCTGCCACATTGGCCAGTTCGACCTGCGTATCGGCGGCCAGGCGCGACACCTGTTGCTGGTACTTGCGCAGTTGCTCGGCGGCTGGCTGGCCCGATGCGGCAGCCACCTGGAACGCATCTTCAGCGCGCTCGACCGTCAGCAGGTTCTGGCTGGTGACCGTGGTTTCTTCCAGCAAGCCTTGCGCCAGCTGCATGTTCAGGTCACTGAACTGCTGCATCGATTGAAACAGCGACTTCGACAGGCCATTGAAAAAAGCCAGTTGTGCTTCCAGGTGATTTTTGGCGGCGGGGGTAACACTACGGGAATATGGATACATGGAGTTCCTCATTAAATAGCGGTTAGGTGGACATATGGCGGCACCACCGGCTGTCGAACGGGTGAGGCAGACGGCCGGGCTACGCCACGAAACGCGAAAAAACATATCCGGTTGGTGGGAAGATGCTTTGCAACGCGAGTCCCAAGGCTACGTGAGCGCCGCAGGTGAGGGATGATCTGGATCAAAGGTGCGCCAGGCAGCGCAGAAAGTTTGTACTGGACAGCTTGCCCTTGGCAAACGTCAGTAACAGAGGGAGATATTTGTGCCAGGCAGGCTCAGCCAACGGCGCCCGTGCCTGGCACGACGGGCTTGTAGCCATGGCTGCGCAGCGAGGCTTCCAGCCAGCGGTTGCCATACCAGCCACGCGCCAGCAGGTAACTGAGTTCCGCGCCGGCCATCAGCAGCATCATCGGGCCGATGCGCATTCCTGTGGCGAGATGGCTGCCAAACCACAGGCAGGCATCCATCGCCAGCATGAGCAGCAACAGCCACCAGCGGCGCTTGGCGACGGCCCAGAACGAGCCCAGGAACAGGGCCGGCCAGGAAAAACCCGCTTTGACGTAGGCATAGCGGCCGGCATCGTCGGCAAACAGGGTGGCGCTGTGCTTCATGCTGCTCTCTTCAGGTAATGCCCGACGTCAAGACTCGGGACGGTGGCAGACGGCTTCGACATTGTGGCCATCGGGCCCCAGCACGAAAGCGCCATAGTAATTCGGGTGGTACAGGGCGCGGATGCCTGGCGCGCCATTATCCTTGCCGCCCGCTTCCAGAGCGGCCTTGTAGAACGCATCCACCTGGGCACGGTTGTCCGCCGCGAAGGCGAGATGCATGCCGGCATGCGGCTTGTCGCCCACGCCGAACCAGAAATCGGGCTTGCCATCCTTGCCCATGCCAACCCAGCCCTGCTCTTCCATCACCACCGATACGCCCAGGGGCGCCAGGGCGGCCGAAAAGAAGGCCTTGCTGGCCTGTGCATCGCTGACATTCAAACCGATGTGATCAAGAATCATAATGGTGCTCCCTGGAGGTAGTGGAATGGAAAATACAGTATGCGCCAATATTGCTTTTTAGGCAATCATAACTATATGTCCGGCGAATTACTCCAGGAAGTACCATGCGCCAGCCTAGCGCAGGTTGCCCGTATGGCCGAGCGAATAGCGGCCCGGCTGCGGCCACACGGTCAGGCCGTGCGGCTCCTGGCCGACTTTGACCTTGGCAACGTCGCCGCTGTTCGTATCGATGCGGTAGACCACGTCGTCGAAGCGGCCGGACAGCCACAGATATTTTCCGTCGGCGGACACATTGCCCATGTCCGGGCTGCCGCCGCCGGGAATCGGCCAGTTCGACACGACTTTTTCCGTGGCGAAATCGATCACGCTGACGCTGCCCTTGCCCTTCGGCTTGCCATGGATGCGGTGCGTGCCGCGGTTGGCCACGTACAATTTCTTGCCGTCACGGCTAGGGTACAGGCCGTGCGCACCCACGCCCGTCTGGATGAAACCGATTTCCTTCAGGGTAGCGCCATCGACGATGTGCACGCCGTCGGCGTCCATGTCGGCGATAAAGAATTTCTTGCCGTCTGGCGAGATGCGTATGTCTTGCGGCATGCCTTTCTTGACGCTGCAGATTTCATTCGCCGGGCCGCCTACAGGACCGGACTCGGCAAAGCGCTTGGCCGGCATCTGCAATTTCAGGTAGCCGTCGACCTTGCGGCCCACCAGGTCGATCTTGGCGATGGTGCCGTCGAACTCGCAGGTGAACATGGCGTAGCGGCCGTCATTGGAAAAGTCGGCATGGTTGATGCCGCCGCACTGGGGCGTGTCGATCGAATACTGCACGGCCATGGTCTTCGGATCGCGGAAATCGAGGCGGTGGCGCGCTTCTGCCACGACGATGGCGGACTTGCCATCCGGCGTGTAATACATATTGTAGGGATCATCGACGGGCACTTCCTTGCCCGGCTTGCCCGTCAACGGGTCGATCGGCGTCAAGCTGCCCTTGTCCGTGCGCTCGGCATTGTTCGCCACCCACAGGGTACGCAAGTCCCACGACGGCACGACGTGCTGCGGACCGCTGCCGACCTTGAACTTGTCGACCACTTTCAGGCTGTCCTGGTCGATCACGTAGACGTCGTTCGAGCGCAAATTGGGCACGTAAACCCGGCGCAAGTGATCTTTGACGACGGGGCTCATATTGCTGCCGGCGATGCTGCCGTACACGTTTTTCGGATCGACCAGCGGCGGCATGCCCGGCAGCGGCGAATACGCGGCGGCCGGCGCTAAGGCGACCGGGGCCGGCGTGCTGGCGCCGATGACCTGGCTGGCCACGCCCAGGCCGGCCAGTGCGGCAGCCAGGGCGGACAAGGTGACGATGGTGCGTCTTTGGAATTTTTTCATGTGATTTCGCGTCGTTTCGTTGCAAAAGCCGGAAGTTAATCACTTCCAGCGGAATTATTTAGTACGTTGCAGCAGCTGCCTGATGGCGGCCACCGACGTGTCCACCTGCAGCTTGATACCGATCTGGCCCAGTTCAGCCGTGGCGCGCGTCGCGTCGCCGCGCACGCCGTCCGCCACACCAGGCTTCGGTCCGTGCGCCATGGCCTCGCTGCGCACCAGCGACGGGTCCGTCGCCAGCATCAGGGCCGCGTCCGCCAAGCCCGCATGCAGGCCGATCTCGGCGCTGCTGTGGCCGCGCTTTTGCAGCTCGGCAATATATTGCGATTGCGTGATGTCATAGTAGTCGAGCAAGGCATACGCGCGCGCATCCTTGGCGGTGGCGGCTTTGCCCCAGGCGCGGTTCAGCTTGTTGGCCACGTTCTGTTCGTTTTTTTGATAGCCGCCATGGTCGCCGAGGAAGATGATGTCGCGGAAACCATGCTGGCGCAGGCTGGCGGCCGCCCCTTCCAGCACGGCTTCGAAAGCGGCGGGCGGAATCGAGATCGTACCGGCAAAGCGCATGTGGCCGGCCGGCGGAACAATCGCGCCTTCGGGCACATAGGAAACGACGGGCGCGACAATGGTATTGCCCAGTTTTTGCGCAATCTGCCGCGCCAGCAGCCCGGCGCGCACATTGTGCTTGCCCAGCGCGATATACGGCCCGCTCTGCTCGACGCCGCCGATGGGCACCAACACGGTCGTAGCGCCGTGGTCGATACGGCTGCGCAACTCCGTACTCGTCAGTTCTTCCAGCATGACGCTGCTGCTGGCGGGCGCAGCCGCCATGACGGGCGCCGTGAGCAGCAGACACGAAAACGTCAGGACGAACAGGGAAACGAGGGGCTTGCGTGAAATGCGGAGCGTGGATGGCGCGCAAGGCGCCGTTCGCTGGGGGAACTGCAAAGTCATAAGCCAACATCTTTCCGAGGTCAAAGGCGCCGTGCCCGGCCTTGCCAGGCAAGCTGGCTGCCACGCAAGAATTGTATTCCATCACGGGAGGAAGGGCACGTTAATTTGACGCGGCAGTTTGCAAGGAATTGACGAGGGGAAACTATCTATCAGGCTGTTGTCGCGCCGCCCCCGCCGCCTCACCATCATGGAGAGTCTCGTTGCGCTTCTCGGCATAGGCCTTGAGCGAGCGCATCGTCCTGGGAAGCCCGTCCCGGACTTGCCTGGCAACACCTGGCCCGAACAAAAAGGCAAGCGCTCCAGTAAACCACACGCGGTGAACGACTTCCGATCCGCCATCTGCCGCAACCACCGTGTGCTCGAAATGGATGCGGAACAAAGGGATGTAGCCTTCGACGGTGAACGAGCGGCCCGCGGAGCGCTCCGTGACGAGCATCGGAATGCCCATCCCCTTGCTGGGAACGATACGGCCATGTGTGCCCACCGCAAATGGCCCATTGAGCCGGGCTTGCTTGGTATCCGGATCCCACTGATGCCATCGGTCGACCTCGCTCCAAATTTGATCGACGACCGTGGGCGGGACTGCAATGTGGATGCTTTCTTCGATTTGCATCAGTGGGTATCTCCCTATTAATATCAATATAATTGCATTCTGGTTATAGAAACAAATGACAAGGCATGTATCCAAACCTGGGCACGATGCTACCCTAGAAACGCTGGCCAAGAGCACCTTAGATTTTGAGAAATTATGAACGCAACACATTGGAGGGTTCAGGAGCTACAGCATCACTCGGCCGATATTGTCTGGCTTGATGCCGAGGAAGCTCGCCGTGCCTATGATTTGGTTGGCCTTCATGACTCGAAGACGCATCCCGGCCTGAACGTTGACACCGTTGACTCAATCGAGCGGCTCGCCTTCGGAGACGATGTGGCCGCCGCAAGCAGCTGGTTACGTGCCCGTGTGCCGGGAATTCAGCAGGTCGTCGTGGTGTTTGGAGACGACGAATGCTTCGTCTGCAGCAGTGTGTTCCTGGTCGAGAACTGGTCGGATATTTTTGTGCCGTCGCGTGACGACGCGATGATCTATTCGAAGGACACGCCGCTTATCCTGTTTTATTGCCATGAGAATCAATTCGAGCTGGGGCAGCGGATTGTCTTTGATTGAACGGCCATAAGCCGTCATTGAAAGGAAAAAAATGAAAAGCACGGATGGAAAGTTACAAGGTTCATGCCATTGTGGATCTGTAAGATTTCAAGTTCGACTTATCGACGGACTCAAGACAGCAAGGCGCTGCAATTGCTCCTATTGCCGCATGCGCGGTGCGATAGCGGTTTCTGCGGCGCTTCAGGATATAGAGATCACTTCTGGAGAGGAATTGCTCACGCTCTATCAGTTTCACACCATGCAAGCGAAGCACTACTTCTGCTCAAAATGCGGGATATACACACATCACCAACGCCGGTCAAAACCCGATCAATTCGGGATCAATGTGGCCTGCCTGGAAGGAATCAGTCCGTTTGACTTTGAAGAGGTAGCGGTCAACGAAGGCCGACTCCATCCAAAGGACAAAAGTGCTGGAGGCGGACCTGACATCGCTGGATACCTACGCTTTTTTCCTAATACCGCCCCTTAAATGAACCGGAGCGGTCAAAAGATTTAGCCGCGAGCACTGCGACCCGGCAGCGCCACCCGCCGGCTCGCGGCAGCTGTTGCCGGGGCCGGCAAGCCGCCCGCCACTTTCAACACCGTCCCTTGGGCATCGCCACGCAGGCGGAACACGGCCACCACGTCGACCAGCTCGACGGCGCGGTCTTGCAGCGACGATGCGGCGGCGGCCGCCTCTTCCACCAGGGCCGCGTTTTGCTGGGTGACCTGGTCCATTTGCGAAATGGCCTGGTTCACTTGCTCGATGCCGGCGCTTTGCTCGTGGCTGGCGTTGGCGATATCGCCCATGATGTCCGTCACGCGGCGGATGCTGGCGACGATTTCTTCCATCGTCGCGCCCGCCTGGTCGACCAGCGCGCTGCCCGTGTTGACCTTGTCGACGGAATCCTCGATCAAGCCCTTGATTTCCTTGGCGGCCGCCGCAGAGCGTTGCGCCAGGTTGCGCACCTCGGTGGCCACCACGGCGAAACCACGGCCCTGCTCGCCCGCGCGGGCCGCTTCGACGGCCGCGTTCAACGCCAAAATATTAGTTTGGAAGGCAATGCCGTCGATCACGCCGATAATGTCGGCGATCTTCTTCGCCGATTCATTGATCGAGCCCATCGTGCCCACCACTTGCGCCACCACGGCGCCGCCCTTGCGGGCCACGTCCGAGGCGGACACGGCCAAGGAATTCGCCTGGCGCGCATTGTCCGTATTCTGGCGCACGGCCGAGGTCAGCTCTTCCAGGCTGGACGCCGTTTCTTCCAGCGATGACGCCTGCTGCTCCGTGCGCACGGACAGGTCCGCGTTGCCGGCGGAAATCTGCGCGGCCGCCACGCTGACCGTATCGGCCGAGGCGCGCACGGTGGCGATCACGCCGACGATGCGCTCGAGGAATTTATTGAAGGCCGTAGCCGTGCGGCCCACTTCATCCATGCGCTCGACGGGCATGGCGGCGGACAGGTCCAGCGAAGCGCTGACGCGCTCCAGCGTATGTTCGATATTGCCCAGTCCACCGCTGATGGTGCGGTAGATATGCCAGGCCAGCGCGCCCGTCAGCAGCACGGCCACGCCCAGCACGGCCAGCATGGTGTTGAACGCCGTGTCGTAGGCGGCCAGGCTTTCCGCCTTCACGTCATCGACCAGCTTGTTGTTGTAGGCGATATGGTCATCCATGCTCTTTTTCGCGGCGGCGGCCGTGATGGCCAGTGGCGTGCCGGCCAGCAAGGTGGCGCGCACGCCATCCATGTCGCCCGCGTAGGCGGCGGCAAAGAATGGCGCCAGCGCGCGGCGGTAGGCTTCCATGGCGGCCTGGTCGGCGTCGAGCATCTTGCTGTCCGTCGCGTCATACAGGCGCTCGGCGCGGTAGGTGGCGATGACTTTGTCGAAATTCGTGTTCGCGTCGGCCACGGCCTTGTCCAGCGCCGTCTTGTCGGCCAGGTTAGAGAACACGGACAGGCGGTAGCCGGCCAGGCGCGAATCGGCCAGGAAACCCTTGGCCGCATTCAAACCCTGGATGCTGGGAATGATGCGGTTTTGCACGGTGTCAAAACGCTCCTGGGCGCGCTGCAGCTGGATGGCGCCGCCGGCGCCCAGCAATAGCAGGGCCAGCAAGGCGATGGTAAGGGTCAAAATTAATTGCTTGGTGATATTCATGGTGTGTCACAGTAAAAAGTGGCCTGGCAAAGCCAGGCAGGATAAGAGCTGCCGATCGGGTGGCCGGGATCGGTTGCTAGCGGCTAGGCCGCCAACTGGGCGGCGTCAGGCAAGCGACGCAGCAAGTCGCCATGCTGGCGGCAAAACGCCAGGCCCGCCTTGTGGCCCACATCGAACAGCAACTGCATGTTCGAACTGGACCAGTCCAGGGTGTCGGGCCAGTGCTGCTCGGGAATGCCGCCCATCAGGTCGAGCTTGAGCAAACGCCGCTTGGGCTGGCCTGTGCGCGCATCCGTGTTGTGCTCGAGCTCAAACAGGCGCAGCTCGCTTTTGGAAATCTTCACCAGCGGCGTGATGATGGAGCGCACCCAGGCGTCGTACAGGTTGCGCGGCTTGCGCAGCAGGCGCTCGTCGCCGAGGATATCGAGGATGACCAGGGTATCGGCGTCATGGTGCTCGCCCTTGCCTTCGATAAACGGGTCGAAATTGAGGGTGTCGAGCGCCGCGCCTTCGATGTAGTCGTCGCCAGCGATGGTCGTCGGTGCATACAGGAAAGGAAACGACAGGGCCGCGCGCACGTGGATCGGTTCGATCTCGTGCTTGCCCCAGATTTGCATGCGGTGCTCGCTGAGGTTGTAGGCATTGATGTAGAAATCGGGGCGCATGCGCGCCACGCCCGAGAAATCCACGGCTTTTTCAAGGAAGGGCAAATGCGCGCACAGGCCCAGGCTTTTCGCCGACAAGTCCGATGGCGACAGCGACGACACCATCAGCTTGCCCCAGTCGGACCAGGCCGTGGGCACGCCCGCAAACGTTTGCTGGAACGCCTGAAAAAAAGGATTGTTGGCGGGCGGCTGGAAGGCGTCGCGGAAAGTGCTCGCGTGCATGCCCGGCTTCTGGAAGACCTTGTAGTTGATCGGGATCATCTTGTAGATGCTGTCGGCCACGCCCGTGTCGGCCCAGCTTTGCAAGGCCTGGCGCGGCGTGGCCTCGTGCGGCGTCGTGTAAAGCAAACCCATCAGCACGCCGGCGCCCGAGGCGGAAATGACGTCGAACTCGATGCCCTCGTCGAGAAAAGCGGCCAGGGCGCCGGCGATAAGGGTGGAATTTGGTGCGCCGCCACCAAGCAGCAGCCCCGTTTTGCGGGCCGGTTTCGCTGTCGTAGCTGGCGCCGGATCCGGCGTCGTCGTCGTGACTGTCTTCATGCACACTCCCTGAACGGAACGGGGTTACCATCCCTTAATTGTTGGTTACTACACGCTTATGGCGCCTAATTCTGCACAGGTCCCTGCCAGCGACCAGCCGATGCAACGTTGCAGAAACAGATATGAAATTAACATAAATAAATTCCTTATGGCAATTTCCATAACGAATGATGGGTATTCAGAAAGGGTATAAGTTGATGCCGTGCGGCATAGCTTGATGCGGTGCAGCAAATATAAATTCGGCGGCGTTAGGATTAATCGCTTTGGGGTAGGAATATTCCCCAACCTGCCGCCAGCGCGGCGGCCAGGGGCATCAAGGGAGTGGCGCGGGGCCGGGAGGGAGCGAAGAGAAATGCAGGTGGGTACACAAATGGTCAACAAAGACGCGAATCTTCGGCGACAGGTGGCGGCTTGACGGCCACAGCACCCAGAACTTGCTCGAGTGCAGCAGGTAGCCGGCCAGCACGGCTTGCAGTTCGCCGCGGGCGATGGCGTCGCACACGATAAAGTCAGGCAGATAGGCGAGGCCCACGCCCTGCGTGGCGGCGCCGATCAAGGCTTCGATATTGTTGCAAGTCAAGGCGGTCGGCAAGCGCAACTCGCCGCCGCTGTCGCCCTCGCCCCGCTGCAATGCCCATTCCTGCAACTTGCCCGTGGTGGGAAATTTGTAGCGCACGCAGGCGTGCCCTTCCAGCGCGCGCGGCGTGGCCGGCACGCCATGGCGGGCGAAATACGCGGGCGAGCCGACGATGGCAAAGGCAAACGGCCCCAGTTCGCGCGCCATCAGCCGCGAATCGGTGAGCGTACCGCTGCGCACGGCCACGTCGACGCCTTCGGCCACCACGTCGACGAGGCGGTCGTTGAAATCGAGGTCGAGCTCGATCTCCGGATACAGCCGGGTAAACTCGGCCAACAGGGGCAGGATGATGCGGTAGCCGATCACGGGCAGGCTGACGCGCAGCTTGCCGCGCGGCGCCTCGGCCAGGTGCGACAGTTCCGCCTCGGCATCGCCAAGGTCGGCCAGGATGCGCTGGCAACGCTCGTAGAACAGCGCGCCCTCGTTGCTCAGGCTGATGCGCCGCGTGCTGCGGTTGAGCAGGCGCACGCCCAGCTTTTCTTCCAGCCGCGCCACGCTCTTGCCCACGGCCGAGGCCGACACGCCAAGCAGCCGCCCGGCCGCCACATAGCTGGAAGTTTCCGCCGCGCGCACGAAGGCGGCAATGCCATTCAGATTATCCATGCGACCTCGCCATCTCTATTGGGGAATATTTGTCCGTTATGAGCGGATTTTCAGCCACTTTTTCACGGATTACGTCCATATTATCATCGGATTCCCTCTTTCTGGAATCATTCCCATGGATACGACTCTTCCCGCGCAAGCCCCGGAACCAGCGACTGCACGGCGTACGCTGGTGCTGGCAGCCGTCTGTCTGGCCGCGCTGTGCATGCCGCTCAGCTTTACGGGGCCGGCCATCGCCATTCCCGCCATCGCCGCCGACCTGCACGGCACGCCGCTGGCGCTGGCGTGGATCACGAACGCCTTCATGCTCAGCTTTGGCGGCTGCCTGATGGTGGCCGGCGCGCTGGCCGACCGCTATGGCCGCAAGCGCGTGTTCCTGCTGGGCATGGCCGTGTTTTCCGCCGCCGCGCTGGCACTGGCGGCCGCGCCCGGCATTGTGTGGCTCGACGTGCTGCGCGCCGTCCAGGGCCTGGGGTGCGCCATGGCCCTGTCGAGCGGACTGGCAGCGCTGGCGCAGGAATTCGACGGCCCCGCCCGTGCGCGCGCCTTCAGCCTGATCGGCACGGCCTTCGGCGTGGGCCTGGCCTTCGGCCCCTTCCTCGCGGGCGCGCTCATCGCCCACACGGGCTGGCGCGCCATTTTTGCGGCCACGGCCGCGGCTGGCCTGGCCGCCCTGCTGGCCGCCGCGCGGGCCATGCGCGAATCGCGCGACCCGCAGGCGCAAGGTGTCGACTGGCCCGGCGCCCTGACGTTTACGGGAGCACTCTCCTTGTTTACCTATGGCTTGCTGCAAGCGCCCGATAGTGGCTGGGGCAGCGCCGCCAGCCTGGGACTGCTCGGTGGCGCGGCCTTGCTGCTGGCCGTTTTCATCCGCGTGGAGCGGCGCGCGGCGCGGCCCATGCTGGACTTGACCCTGTTCCGCCTGCCGGCCTTTGCCGGTGTGCAACTGCTGGCTGCCGCGCCCGCGTTTTCCTTTGTCGTGCTGCTAGTCTTGCTGCCGGCCCGCTTCATCGGCATCGAAGGCTACAGCGCGCTGGAGGCGGGACGCATGATGATCGCCCTGTCGGCGCCCATGCTGGTGCTGCCGATACTGGCCGGCATGGCGGCGCAACGTATTGCCGCCGCGCACATCTGCGCCAGCGGCCTGCTGCTGGCGGCCGGTGGCTTGCTGTGGCTGTCCACTTGCGCGCCGGGCCAGGCGCCCGCTACCTTGATCGGGCCGCTGCTGCTGATCGGCTGCGGCATCAGTCTGCCGTGGGGCTTGATGGATGGCCTGGCCATCAGCGTCGTGCCCGTCGAACGGGCCGGCATGGCGGCCGGCATCTTCAATACGACGCGCGTGGCGGGTGAAGGCCTGGCGCTGGCCATCGTCAGCGCGCTGCTCGGTACGCTCACGATGGCAGCATTGGGCAAGGTGCCCGGCCTCGCCCCGGAGCAGGCGGCACTGGCGGCGCCCTTCCTGGCGCTGGGAGAATTACGCCATGCAGGCGCGCTGTTGCCGCAGGCCGACGCCGGAGAACTGGCGCAAGCGTATGGCGCCGCTTTCCGCCACTTACTGTATGTGCTGGCAAGCATTACGACGGCCTCGGCCCTGCTGATACTGGCCTTCCTGCGTCATCCGGCGACCGTGACAACGGACACGGCCGCCCTGCCCGCCTGCAAGGCGCAGCAATAATTCACGACCATCATTCCGTCTGCCGTACACGGCGGCGCCCACGCGCCGCCTGCCCCTCCCTGATGTTTCTCCGCAACATCCGCAAAATTTTCAAGAATAAAACGAGTTTACTTATCAAAGCGCTTTGAACTATACTCAAAGCGCTTTGAAACATAACTAAAGCGCTTTGGTTGTGCAAAGTTATGCGCACCGATCCCACACCTATAAAAACACTGGAGACGCAATGAACAAACACTTCTTGAAAACTTTGCCTGCCGCCGTGGCGTTGGCCTTGAGCGCTTCGGCGGCACAGGCCGCCCTGCCAATCGACTTCGGCGGCTATATCCGCTCGGGCCTAGGCACCAGCAGCGAAGGCGGCAAAGAAGCGTGTTTCGGCCTGGCTGGCGCCTCGTCCAAGTATCGCCTGGGCAATGAGTGCGAAACCTACGGCGAGCTGAAATTCGGTGGCGAAGCCTTCAAGGCAGCCAACGGCACCACCTTCCGCATCAATACCCTGGTGGCGTTTTCCGTCAACCAGAACCAGGACTGGGAGCAATCGGACCCGGCGTGGCGCGAAATGAACGTGGTGGCCGACAAGATCGGCACGGGCGCCTTCGCCGAAGCGCGCGCCTGGGTCGGCAAGCGCTACTACGACCGCCAGGACGTGCACATCACCGATTACTACTTCTGGAATAACAGCGGCCCTGGCGCCGGCCTGGAAAACATCGACCTGGGCCCCGCCAAGCTGGCCTACGCCATCGTGCGCACGGCCGATGACGGCGACAGCAAGCGCATGGGCCTGTCCCACGACTTGCGCATCTCCGGCATCAAGGTCAACCCCGATGGCGAACTGACCCTGGGCCTGCAATTCAACCAGAAACGCAACGCGCAAGGCGCGGCCCCCATCGCCAGCGGCCACTTGCTGACCATCATGCATACGCAAGGCAATCTGCTGGGCGGCTTCAACAAGGTGGCATTGCAGTACGGCAAAGGCAGCGCCGCTAACACGGGCGGCTTCAGCCTGGGCGCCAGCAAGGATGACAAAGTCGTGCGTCTGACGGAACAGATCATGATCCAGCCCAAAGGCGCGTGGTCGGGCATGGGCACCTTCGTCTACGAAGACAAGGAAACGGCAGGCGTGAGCAGCAAGTGGACGTCGATCGGCGCACGCCCCATCTACCACTTCACGGACAACTACAGCCTGGCCGTGGAACTGGGCCACGACATCGTCAAGCCGGAAGGCGGCGAGAGCCGCAATCTGACCAAGCTGACGTTCGCGCCGCAACTGTCGGCCGGCAACAGCTTCTGGTCGCGCCCCGTGCTGCGCGCCTTCTACACCTACGCCAAATGGAACAAGGCAGCCCAGTCGGCCGCCGCCGCGGAAACGGCGCTGTCGTCGACGGGCGTGTTTGGTGGCAAGACCAATGGCAGCTCGGTCGGTTTCCAGGTCGAGTCGTGGTGGTAAGAGCATCTGAAAAACGTCCATGGCGGCGTTGCACGGTCTTGCCGTACTAGCGTACTGTCTGCGACCGTGCGCCTTGCCCTGAACGTTTTATCAGACGCTCTTTATTAATCAGAGGCATCCAACACTGGCTGACGCCGCAAGGCGCCAGCCAGTGGCAGCAGCACCGCCCGCATTTCGGGGCAGGTAGTAACCGGACCCACCATTTCGCCGCTGCACGCGATGGCCGGCAGCTTCAATGTAGTGATTCAGCAGTATCCTCTTTTAGCGCGGGCGCCCCTGGGTTTGCCCGCGTATTTTTTTGGGCGCTGCCGCCGCTTGCCATACCCCTGATCATTCCGGCATTTATCAGATAAACTACCCGTCATCGCACCGCCCCCGACCCACCCTGGATAGACCCCGACTGCAGCATTCATGAACCTCAAAAATCTCGCCAAAACGCTAGGAATATCCGAAACCACCGTCAGCCGCGCCTTGAATGGCTATCCGGAAGTGAGCGAACGCACGCGCGAGCGGGTGCTGGCCGCCGCGCAGGCCGCCGGCTACCGTCCCAATCCCATGGCGCGCAGCCTGGCCGTCGGGCGCACGAATATCGTCGGCATCATCTACCCGCTGATGCCGAACGACCTGGCCGACCCCATGTTCATCGACATCGTGGGCGGCATGTCGGAAGCGCTGGAAGCGCAGCAGATGGACATGATGATCGCGCCCGCCTCGGCCACCAACGAATTCCACACGTATGAACGCATGGTCAAGGGCCGCCGCATCGACGGCCTGATCGTCGGGCGCACGAAACCGTTCGACGAGCGCATCGCCTACCTGGCGCAGCAGGGCATGCCGTTCGTCGCGCATGGCCGCACGCAGCTGAACCAGCCGCACGCCTGGTTCGACTATGACAACGAGGCGGGCATGCGCCTGGCCGTCGAACGCCTGGCGCAGCTGGGCCACCAGCGCATCGGCCTGATCAGCGCCACGCCGGACCTGAACTTCGTGCGCCAGCGCGTCGAGAGTTTCCAGCACGCCATGCAGGCGGGCGGCCTGGCCGTCGACCCGGACAACCTGGTCGACAACGCCCACGACCGCCGCGCCGGCTACCAGGCCATGCAGCGCCTGCTGGCCCGCTCGCCCCGCCCTACCGCCGTCATCGTCGATAACCACATGTCGGGCGTGGGCGCCGTGCGCGCCCTGCTCGACGCGGGTATCAGCATCGGCCGCGAGATGTCGCTGATCGTCTGGGGCGTGATGGAAGATTCCCTGGCCGGCCACAACGTCACCACCATCGTCCAGCCCGACCCGCGCGGCGCAGGAGCAAAAATGATCAACATGCTGCTGGCCCTGATGGACGGCACGCCCGTCACCGACCTGCAGGAATTGTGGCCGTGCGAACTGTTGCCGGGCGAGTCGGCGGGACCGGTAATTAGGTAGCTAAATATTGCATTGGCCCGCAGCAGAAAGCTGGGGTCAGTCACTGCGTGATCGGAATGGGTCCCACTGGGACCATTCCCCCTCAGGGTCCGACCCCAGCCTCCGCTGGGGGGTTCGTAAACGCCCTCTTCGCGCAGTTTTTCCCTTCCTGAATCACCATCATAAAAAAATCGTATGTCTGGCGCGTGTATCGCTTTACTTTTCAAAGCGCTTTGAACTATACTCATTTCATACCCAAAGCGCTTTGAATTTTAAAATAAGACGTTCGCCTACCAACCAGCAGCGCCGCCCTGATAGCCACGGCTACAGGCAACTTTTAAGAAATCATTCATGCCGACCATCCAGAACAATCTCGCCCACCTGCCCGCCGACTGGTGGCGCAGCGCTGTCATCTACCAGGTGTATCCACGCAGCTTCCTCGACAGCAATGGCGACGGCATCGGCGACTTGCCCGGCATTACCTCCAAACTCGATTACATCGCCGCCCTGGGCGCCGACATCGTGTGGATCTCGCCCTTCTTCACGTCGCCGATGAAAGACTTCGGCTACGACGTGGCCGACTTCTGCGACGTCGACCCGATGTTTGGCACCCTGGCCGATTTCGACCGCCTCGTGGCGCGTGCCCATGAACTGGGCTTGAAAGTGATGATCGACCAGGTGCTGTCGCACTCGTCCGACAACCATCCGTGGTTCGTGGAAAGCCGCTCGAGCCGCGACAATCCCAAGGCCGACTGGTATGTGTGGGCCGACCAGAAACCGGACGGCACGGCGCCGAACAACTGGCTGTCCGTGTTCGGCGGTTCGGCCTGGCAATGGGAGCCGCGCCGCGGCCAGTACTACCTGCATGATTTCCTCGTCAGCCAGCCCGACCTGAATTTCCACAATCCGGCCGTGCAGCAGGCCCAGCTGGACAACCTGCGCTTCTGGCTCGAGCGCGGCGTCGATGGCTTCCGCTTCGATTCCTGCAACTTCCCGTATCACGACCAGTTGCTGCGCGACAATCCGCCAGCCGCGCAGCGCGACGCGAGCAGCGTGTCAGCCATCAACCCGTACGGCATGCAGGCGCACGTGTACGACAAGACGCAGCCGGAAAACATCGCCTACCTGCAGCGCGTGCGCGCCGTGCTCGATGAATACCAGGCCGTTTCCATCGGCGAAGTGGGTGACGATAATGCGCTGGCCACCATGGCGGCCTACACGGGCGCCGACAAGCTGCACATGGCCTACAGTTTCAACTTGCTGACGGCGGAGTTTTCCGCCGCGCACATCCGCAAGCAAGTGGAAGAGTTCGAAGCGCAAGTGGCCGACGGCTGGGCTTCCTGGTCCGTGGGCAACCACGACAGCGTGCGCGTGATGACGCGCTGGGGCGGCGAGAGCCCGTCGCCATCGCTGGCCAAGGTCGTGCTGGCCGTGCAGGCGGCGCTGAAAGGCACGCCGTGCCTGTACCAGGGCGACGAGCTGGCCCTGACGGAAGCGGACATTCCTTTCGAAGCGCTGCAAGATCCGTACGGCATCCCGTTCTGGCCCCAGTTCAAGGGCCGCGACGGCTGCCGCACGCCGATGCCGTGGGTGGCCGAAGCGCCGCATGGCGGCTTCAGCACCACCACGCCGTGGCTGCCCGTGCCGCCGGAACACCTGGCGCGCGCCGCTGACGTCGAAGAACACGATAGCGGCTCGGCGCTGCGCTTTGCGCAAAACATCCTCGCCTGGCGACGCACCCTGCCGCAATTGCTGCGCGGCGACATCAGTTTCTTCGATGCGCCGGAACCCGTGCTGGCCCTGCGCCGCGACTTGCCCGGCCAACCGTCCGTCCTGGCTGCCTTCAACCTGGGCACGGAGGCCGTCACCTTCGCCTGGCCAGACGCGGCGCCAGCGGCCGACCTGGCCGGTCATGGCTTGCCAGGTAGTAAAGATAACCAACAGCTCAGCCTGCCCCCGCATGGCGGCTGGTTCGGCACCCTGGCGTAAATCGCAGGCTTTGGCGGCCATGCCGCCAATTACAATAACGAGCCCCGCGCATCAGCGGGGCCGAACAACAGAGTATCGGTGCTTGGCAAAATCGTAGCGAGCGGATGAGAGTTGTGGCTGAGAAGCGCAGCTGTGCGAACGCACAGTGAGCATCGCCAGCCGCAAATCTCGACGCGCAGTAGATTTGGCCTGGCACATTCAGTGAGAGTGAGGACGACATGGCAGGACTGAAATTAGCAGGGCTGAAGAAGGCATATGGCGACGTGCAAACCCTGCACGGCATCGACCTGGAGATCGCCGATGGCGAATTCATGGTTTTCGTGGGCCCGTCGGGTTGCGGCAAATCCACCTTGCTGCGCAGCATCTGCGGCCTGGAAGAAATCAGCGGCGGTGACTTATTCATCGGCAAGACGCGCATGAACGACGTGCCGCCCGCCAAGCGCGGCATCGCCATGGTGTTCCAGAGCTATGCCCTGTACCCGCACATGAGCGTCGCGCAAAACATGGCCTTCGGCCTCAAATTGGCCGGCATGAGCAAGGTTCAAATCGCCGACGCCGTGCAGCGCGCCGCGCAAATCCTGCGCATCGAGCCTTTGCTGGAACGCAAACCGAAAGACCTGTCGGGTGGCCAGCGCCAGCGCGTGGCCATCGGCCGCGCCATCGTGCGCAAGCCCGACGTCTTCCTGTTCGACGAACCGCTGTCCAACCTGGACGCATCGCTGCGCGTGCAGATGCGCATCGAACTGGCGAATTTGCACCGCGAATTGCGCTCGACCATGATTTACGTCACGCATGACCAGGTCGAAGCGATGACCCTGGCCGACCGCATCGTCGTGCTCAACGCGGGCCGCATCGAACAGGTGGGCGCACCGCTCGAGCTGTATCACCACCCAGCCAACCTGTTCGTGGCCGGCTTCCTCGGTTCGCCCCGCATGAATTTCCTCAAGGGCAAGATCCACAGCTATGCCGACGGCGTGGCCACCATCGCCACCAACGCGGGCGGCATGCTGCAAGCCGTGTTGACGCAGCCATTGGCCAGCGGCACCCCCGTCACCGTCGGCGCGCGTCCCGAACACGTGCAGGCATGCGCGCCCGGCGCCACGGCCGCCATCACGGCCACCGTGCAGGCCGTGGAAAAACTGGGCGACATCAGCTATCTGTACGTGCACGTAGCAGGCGGCGACGAGCCGCTGGTGGTGCGCGCCGATGCGGAAACGGACTGGGCCATTGGCCAATCCGTGGCGCTGCAAGTGGCACCCGCCCGCGTCCACGTGTTCGACGAGCACGGCCAGACCCGTACCTGACACTCCGGCTTTAAGGGGCCAGGCGCTACAGGCGCCGCCTGGCCTGGTTGTATCGTTTCAGCCTTGATACTCAACATAAACTTAGCATAAAAAAGATACTGGAGATTGACATGTCCTTCACGCACCCGAAACGCAGCTTCATCAAAACCACCCTGATCGCCGCCGCCCTGGCCGGCATCGGCAACCTGGCCGCCGTCAGCATGGCGAACGCGGCCGAAGCAGGCACCCTGCTGATCTGGATCAATGGCGACAAGGGCTACAAGGGCCTGGCCAAGGTCGGCGAAGAATTCACCAAAAAGACGGGCATCAAGGTCGTCGTCGAGCATCCGGAAGATGCGCCAAACAAATTCCAGCAAGCAGCCGCCGCCGGCAAGGGTCCGGACATCTGGATCTGGCCGCATGACCGCATCGGCACCTGGATCGACGCCGGCTTGCTGCAACCATTGACGCCAAGCAAGGAAGCGCGCGCCGCCATCCTGCCGCTGGCCTGGAACGCCTTTACGGTGAGCGGCAAGACCTGGGGCTACCCGATCTCCATCGAAGCCGTCGCCCTCGTCTACAACAAGGACCTGGTGCCGACGCCGCCAAAAACCTTCGAGGAAATCGCCGCGCTGGACAAGAAACTGTCCGCACAAGGCAAGAAAGCCATCCTGTGGGATTACACGAATACCTATTTCACGTGGCCTTTGCTGGGCGCGGGCGGCGGTTTCCCGTTTGAAGTCAAGTCCGACGGCCGCTACGATGCGGCGAAAACGGGCGTGAACAATGCCGGCTCGCAAGCAGGCGTGAATGCGCTGATGACCCTGATCAACAGCGGCGCCATGCCGAAGGGCGCCGGCTATGCCGAGATGGAAGCGGGCTTCAACCAGGGCAAGATCGCCATGATGATCAACGGCCCATGGTCGTGGGACAATGCGCGCAAGTCGAAGGTCAACTTCGGCGTGGCAACGATCCCTACCGTGGCAGGCAAGACGGCCACGCCATTCGTGGGCGTGCTGGGCGCGATGATTTCCAAGGCCAGCCCGAACAAGGACCTGGCCACGGAATTCCTGGAAAACCAGATGCTGCAGCTCAATGGCCTGAAAACCATCAACGCCGACGTCCCGCTGGGCACGCCAGCTAATAAAGTGCTGTTCGCGGAACTGAAGGCCAATCCGAACATCCAGGCGACGATGGAAAGCGCGCAAGCGGGCCGCCCGATGCCGAACAACCCGGAAATGGGCCGCTTCTGGTCGTCGATGCAATCAGCACTGGAAAACATCACGCAAGGCCGCCAGACGACCAAGGATGGCCTCGATGCGGCGGCAAAGCGGATTACGACGGCGAATTAATCAATATCGCGCTGCATCACGTAACTTCGCGTAGGTCGGATTAGCGCTTGCGCGTAATCCGACATGTGCAGCCAACAATGTTGTCGGATTACGGCCCTTTGGGCCTAATCCGACCTACACCACAACGCCTTCATCCAGCATCCATCTTCACAGGTATCCATCGTGCGCAAGTTTATCGGCCCTACGGTATTGACCATCAGCATGGCGCTGGGTCTGTATCTGCTCTTCATGTTGTACATTTCCGGCCAGACCATGCTGGCCGCCGTTTTCCTCGGCCTGCTGACCCTGACGACGTTCGTCTTCACGTCGCCGCGCGCCTATGCCTACCGTTATCTGTTTCCCGGCATCACGGCGGTCATCGTCTTCGTGCTGCTGCCGATGGTGTACACGGTGTCGATCGGCTTTACCAATTTCAGTTCGCGCAACCTGCTCACCTATGAACGGGCCACGCAATATTTGCTCGACGAAACGCAGCGGGTGGAAAGCGCCGGCTATGCAATGACCGTGCATGCCGACAACAAGGAATACCGCTTGCGCCTGGAAAGCCCGGACACGGGCGAAGTGCTCTTGACGCAGCCGCTGGCCCTGAAGCGCGCCGTGCCCCTGAACGTGGAGGTGGCGCCGATCGATCCCGTGCAGGCGCCCGTGCTGGCCGCGCCGCTGGGCATCAAGGACATCATCGCCCTGCAAAAGGATTTGAAACTGCTCACCCTCGTGCTGCCGAACAAGATCGAACTGCGCATGGTGGGCTTGCGCGAATTCGGTCCCGTCGCGCACGTCTACAAGCAACTGCCGGACAAGACCTTGAAGAAGATCGCCACGGGCGAACTCGTGACGCCGAACTTCAAGACGGGCTTTTATGAAATGCCGGACGGCACGAAACTGGAACCGGGCTTCAAGGTGAATGTCGGCTTCGCCAACTTCGTCAAGATTTTCTCCGACGAAGCGTTCCGCGGCCCCTTCCTGCGTATTTTTGTGTGGACCATCGTTTTCGCCCTGATCAGCGTGGCCACGACGACAGGCCTGGGCATGGTGCTGGCCGTGCTCCTGAACTGGGATGCGCTGCGCTTCCGCGGCCTGTACCGCACCCTGCTGTTCCTGCCGTACGCCGTACCCGGTTTCATTTCCATCCTCGTCTTCAAGGGCTTGTTTAACAACAACTTTGGCGAAATCAACCTCGTGCTCGACGCCCTGTTCGGCATCAAGCCCGCCTGGTTCTCGGACACCACCCTGGCCAAGGCCATGATTTTGATCGTCAACACCTGGCTCGGCTACCCTTACATGATGGTGGTATGCATGGGTTTGATCAAGGCGATTCCATCGGACCTGTACGAAGCGTCGGCCCTGGCCGGCGCGGGACCGCTGACGAATTTCTTCAAGATCACCCTGCCCCTGATCATCAAGCCGCTCACGCCGCTGATGGTGGCCAGTCTCGGTTTCAACTTCAACAATTTTGTGCTGATCAGTTTGCTGACGGGCGGGCGTCCCGATTTCCTCGACACCACCTTGCCGGCCGGCACGACGGACTTGCTCGTGTCCTACACCTACCGCATCGCGTTCGAGGATTCCGGCCAGAACTTTGGCCTGGCCGCCGCCATCTCGACCCTGATCTTCTTCCTCGTGGCCGCGATTTCGCTGGTCAACATGCGCCTGACGCGCATGAACAAAGCATAAAGGACAGCCATGGCTATCGTTGTCGACCGTTCCAACCGCTGGCGCATCCTGGCGGCCCACGTCGCCGTGATCGCGCTGATCGCACTGGTGATGTTTCCCTTCCTGATGATCTTATCGATCTCCCTGCGGCCAGGCAATTTCGCCTCGGGCAGTCTGATACCGCCCGAGATCAGCTTCGAGCACTGGCGATTGGCGCTGGGTATGTCCTACCAGGCGCCCAACGGCACCCTCGTCGAACCGGACTTCCCCGTGCTGCTGTGGCTGTGGAATTCCATCAAGGTGGCCAGCATGAGCGCCACCGTCACCGTGCTGCTGTCGACCACTTGCGCCTATGCGTTCGCGCGCATGCAGTTCCGCTTCAAGTCGCAAACGCTGTCCGCGCTGATGCTGCTGCAGATGTTCCCCGCCGTGCTGGCCCTCGTGGCCATCTACGCCATCTTCGACGTGCTGGGCAGCTACGTGCCATGGCTGGGCATCGACCACCACGGCAGCCTGGTGCTGGCTTACACGGGCGGCATCGCCCTGCATATCTGGACCATCAAGGGCTACTATCAAACCATTCCCATCGAGATCGAGGAAGCGGCCAAGGTCGACGGCGCCACGCAATGGCAAGCGTTCGTCTACGTGCTGCTGCCGATGACGGTGCCCATTCTGATGGTGGTGTTCCTGCTGTCCTTCATCGGCGCCATCATCGAGTACCCGATCGCGTCCGTGCTGCTGCATGAGCAGAACAACCTGACCCTGGCCGTCGGCTCCAAGCTGTTCCTGTACGAGCAAAAATACCTGTGGGGCGACTTCGCCGCGGCAGCCATTCTGTCCGGCCTGCCCATCACGGCCGTGTTCCTGCTGGCGCAAAAATGGATGATCTCCGGCCTGACGGCTGGCGGCGTGAAGGGCTGACATGAAGACCATGCTGACCGCCCTCGCCGCTTTGCTCGTCAGCCTGTCGGCGCAGGCGGGCAGCTTCGCGGATAATCCCATCGTCTACTTCGCCGTGACGGACCGTTTCGCCAACGGCAATCCCGGCAATGACCACAGTTATGGCCGCACCGCCGACCCGCAAGGCGGGGACGTCGGCAGCTTCCATGGCGGCGACATCGGCGGCATCACGCAGCAGCTCAAAGCCGGCTATTTCAGGGAACTGGGCGTCAACGCCCTGTGGATCACGGCGCCGTACGAACAGATACACGGCTGGGTGGTGGGCGGCAAGCAGCAATTCCAGCATTACGCCTACCACGGCTACTGGGCGCTCGACTACACGACGATGGACGCCAACATGGGCACGCGCGACGAGTTGCGCGAAATGATCAATACGGCCCATGCGCAAGGCATCCGCGTGCTGTTCGACGTGGTGCTGAACCACCCCGGCTATGCGGACCTGCGCACCCTGTCCGAATACAAAGTGCCCGTGCTGTGGCCGGGCCACGAAAAGGCCGTGCTGCGCGACTATCACAGCTTCATCGACTACAACAACTTCGCATTCGCGCAATGGTGGGGGCCGGACTGGGTGCGCGCGGGCTTGCCCGGCTACCCGGACGGCGGCAAGGACGATTTCACGATGCAGCTGGCCTACCTGCCCGACTTCCGCACGGAAAGCGGCAAGGCCGTGGGCTTGCCGCCCATCCTGCAACGTAAAAGCGACACACGCGCCGTGGCCCTGCCCGATGCGACTGTCCGCACTTACCTTGTCAGCTGGCTGGCCGACTGGGTGCGCGAATTCGGCGTCGACGGTTTCAGAGCCGACACCGTCAAGCACGTGGAGCCTGCCAGCTGGCTGGCCCTGCGCGCGGCGGCCACCGATGCCCTCAAGGATTGGAAAGCGCGCCACCCGCAGCAGAAAATCGACGACGCACCATTCTGGATGACGGGCGAAGCGTGGGGCCATGGCCCCGAGCGCAGCAGCTGGCATGATGCGGGCTTCGACTCGATGATCAATTTCGATTTCCAGAACCGCGCAGGCGGCGACTGGAAAAGCATCGATGGCGTATACCGCCAGTACGCGGGCTTGCTGAACAAAGCCTCGGGGCCCCGCTACGACATCCTGTCGTATATCTCGTCGCACGACACCAGCCTGTTCCCGCGCGACCGGCTGAAACATGGCTTGAGCGCCCTGCTGCTGGCGCCGGGCGGCGTGCAGCTGTTCTACGGCGATGAAAGCGCGCGCCAGCCTGGCGCGGCGCCCATCGGCGACGAACAGCAGGCGACCCGCTCCGACATGAACTGGTCGTCGCTCGATGCGGCCACCCTGGCGCATGCGCGCAAGCTGGGGCAGTTCCGGCTGCGCCACCCTGCCCTGGCGCGCGGCGAACACCGGTTCATCAACGACAAGCCATATGCGTTCGCCCGCGTGACGCAGGACGACGCCATCATCGCCGTGCCTGAAGCACAAGGCGCACTCGAACTGAAGGTGCACGGCGTGTTCGCCGATGGTACACAACTGCGCGACGCCTACACGCATCAAACTTATATCGTCAAGGAGGGTGCCGTCGCCGTGAACGCGGCCGGCACCGTCCTGTTAGAAAAGGCAGCACCATGAGTACCTATGACATTCTGGTTATCGGCGGCGCCGGCATCGACACCATCGTGCGCGTCCCCGACCTGCAATTGCCCGTCGCCGACTCCGTCCACGTGCCGCCCATCCGCGACTACGTGGCGCACACGGGCAATGGCGTGGCGCTCGGTTGCCACGCGCTGGGCTTGCGCTGCAAGTTCATCGACTTCATCGGCGACGATGCGCAAGGCGCGGCCATCCTGCAGCGTTACAAGGAAGCCAAACTCGATTTCTCGCACATCGTCGAGCCTTCCGGCACGCGGCGCAGCGTCAACCTCGTCGATCCGCAAGGGCGCCGGCTGTCGCTGTACGACGGCCGCCATCCGGAAGACGTGCGCATGCCGGCCGCTTTTTATCTGCCCTACCTGGGCCCGGCTCGCCACGCGCACTTTTCCATCATGGGCTGGGTGGCCGAACTGTTTGACGATGCGCAGGTATGCGGCACCACGGTGTCGACCGACCTGCACGACTGGGATGGCGTCAACCCGCACCACAAGGTCTTTGCGCTGCGCGCCGACCTCGTCTTCCTCAGCACGGCGGCACTGGGCGAGCGCCGGGACGACGTGATGCACGCAATTATTTCGGAAGGCCGCGCGCAGGCCGTGATCGCGATGGCGGGCGCGCACGGCGCCTACCTGCTGGAACGCACGAGCGGCGAAGTGCGCCACTATCCGGCGGCAGGCTTGACGCTGCCCGTGGTGGACACGAATGGCGCCGGCGACTCGTTTGTCGCCGCCTTCTTGCACGCCTGGCTCGATGGTGCGGGCATCGACACCGCCATGCGCCGCGGCGCCATCGGCGGCGCGTTTGCCTGCGCCCAGCATGGCACGCATGAACGTTTCATCGGGCTGGCGGAGCTGCATGACTTATATCAAGTCCGCACTAGCTTATGACTTAATATTCTATCAAGCATAGCAACGCGCCAAGGGGCGCATGCCACAATGGCTGCGGATTTCACCACACAGATTATTGAAACCGGAGACCACATGAGAATCGAAACCCTGGCCGTGCACGCCGGCTATACCCCCGACCCGACCACCAAGGCAGCCGCCGTCCCCATTTACCAGACGGTGGCCTACGCCTTCGACAATGCCCAGCATGGCGCCGACCTGTTCGACCTCAAGGTGGCAGGTAACATCTACACGCGCATCATGAACCCCACGCAGGACGTGCTGGAAAAACGGGTCGCGGCGCTGGAAGGCGGCGTGGCCGCGCTGGCCGTGGCGTCGGGCATGGCGGCCATCACCTACGCGATCCAGACGATTGCCGAAGCGGGCGACAATTTCATCTCCGCCAGCCAGCTGTATGGCGGCACCTACAACCTGTTTGCCCACACCCTGCCACAGATCGGCATCGAGGTGCGCTTCGCCGACGCGCGCCAGCCCGAGACCTTCGCCACCCTGATCGATGCACGCACCAAGGCCATCTTCTGCGAATCGATCGGCAACCCGCTGGGCAATGTCACCGATGTGGCGAAACTGGCCGAGATCGCGCATGCGCACGGCATCCCGCTGATCGTCGATAACACGGTGCCCAGCCCCTATCTGTTCCGCCCCATCGAGCATGGCGCCGACATCGTCGTCCATTCGCTGACCAAATACCTGGGTGGCCACGGCACCACCGTGGGCGGCGCCATCGTCGACAGCGGCAAATTCCCGTGGGCCGAGCACAAAGAGCGCTTCAAGCGCCTGAACGAGCCGGACGTGTCGTATCACGGCGTCGTCTACACGGAAGCGTTCGGTCCCGCCGCCTTCATCGGCCGCGCGCGCGTCGTCCCGCTGCGCAACATGGGTGCGGCCATTTCGCCGCTCTCCGCCTTCCAGCTGATCCAGGGCATCGAGACCCTGGCCCTGCGCATGGACCGCATCTGCGACAACACCCTTGCACTGGCCAAACACCTGAAACAGCATCCGAAGGTCGCGTGGGTCAATTACGCGGGCCTGGAAGACCATCCGGATCACGCGCTAGTGAAAAAATACATGCACGGCCGCGCTTCGGGCATCTTGTCCTTCGGCCTGAAACTGGCGGCTGGCGAAGATCCGCGCGCGGCCGGCGCCCGCGTGCTCGACGCCCTGCAGCTGTTCACGCGCCTGGTCAATATCGGCGACGCCAAGTCGCTGGCCACCCACCCTGCTTCCACCACGCACCGCCAGCTCAATCCCGAGGAACTGGCCAAGGCGGGCGTGTCCGAAGATATGCTGCGCCTGTCCGTCGGCATTGAGCATATCGACGACTTGCGCGAAGACCTCGAACAGGCGCTCAACGCCGCTTAAGCGCTGGCTTTGACGCCATAGCGCGATGCCGGCTTGCCGCGCATCGCGCCCGCGAACAGGGCCAGGCGGGCCGCATCGAACTGCTCCCACAAGGCCTGGTCTTCCACCGAAGGCAGAGTCACCAGTTCGCCCTGGTCCAGGCCTGCCAGCGCCGCATCGACGCAGTCTTCCGCGCGCATGATGGTGGCCTGGTCCAGCTGTGCCAGCGGCACGCCGCTCAATTCCCAGATTTCCGTCGCCGTCGACGCGGGCAGCACCAGCTGCACCGTGATGCCCGTGCCGGCCAGTTCCTGCTGCAAGCCGCGTGTGAAATTCATCACATAGCCCTTGGTGGCGCTGTAGATCGTGCTGATAGGCAGGATGTGGAAGGACAGCACGGAGCCGATGTTGATGATGGTACCGCTGTTGCGCTGCTTGAACTGCGGCAGCACGGCGTACGTCAGTTGCGCCAGCGCCGCCACGTTGACCTTGTCCATCGCCGCGATGCCTTCGCGCGGCGAGTCCACCACGGCACCCAGGGTCGAGACACCCGCGTTATTGACCAGCATGGTGATGGCAGGGTTGCCGGCCAGTTCTTCGGCCACGCGCTGCAGGTCGGCCGGTGCGGCCAGGTCGGCCGCCATGGCGCGCACGGCCACGCCATATTTTTCGGCCAGCGACTTGGCCAGGGTGCCCAGGCGCTCGACCCGGCGCGCCACGAGGATCAAATCGAAGCCACGCGCGGCCAGGCGGTCCGCATACACGGCGCCCAGGCCCGACGATGCACCGGTGATGAGAGCCGTGCCTTGGGTAGTAACTGCATTCATGATCATTCCTTCTTCAGTATGGGGTAGGTTGAGGCCATCAAACATGACAGCCATCATGCTTCGACACATTAAATATGACGGTCATCATGTTTAATGTATTGAAGCATGACGAACATCATGTATGATGTCAACCATTATTTTTACACCGCGATCAGGAGCCTGCCATGCGTTATCCCGCCGAAGAAACCGCCGAAAAGCACCAGCGCATCCTGACGCAGGCGGCGCGGCTATTCCGTGAAAAGGGTTACGACGGCGCCAGCGTGGGGCAGATCATGCAGGCGACTGGACTCACGCACGGCCCCTTCTACAACCATTTCGCTTCGAAGGAAGCGCTGATGGCCGAAAGCACCCTGCACGGCTCGGAACATTCGCGCGTGGCGCTCGATGCGGCAACGACCAGCCCGGAAACGATGCGCCAGTACGTGCGCGATTACGTGAGCGCGGCACACCGCGACGCACCGGGCGATGGCTGTCTGCTGGCAGCCCTGGCGGGCGATGCGCGCAAGCAGCCGGCCGTGCGCCCAGCGTTTACTTTTCACCTGAAAGCCATCATCGGCAAGCTGGCAGCGCATTTCCCGTGGAAAAAGAAAAACCATGCGCGGCAGGACGCCATCGTCATGCTGTCGGCCATGGTGGGCGCCGTGGCGCTGGCGCGCGCCGTCGACGATGACGCGTTTTCCGATGAAATCCTGAAAACCGTGAACACAGCTTTTACGACGTAGGTCGGATTAGCGCGCGAGCGCGTAATCCGACAACATTGTTGACGTATGTGGTGATGTCGGATTACGGCCCTTCGGGCCTAATCCGACCTACGCGCGAGCAACTGGGCGGCTTGTCCGACCCTGTCTGCGACCGTGCCTGACACATTGACATAGGCGATCCCCCGGCGCGCCAGTTCGGCCTGGTACCACGCGTGCTGGCGCGCGCGGAAATCCTCGTCGCGGCGCGTGCCGTCCTGGATGAACGGGAAGTCGGGGGCGCACAGCAGCACCAGGTCGTAACGGTGTTCGGCCAGTTGCGCCAGTTCCTGTTCGGCCTTGCCGAACATCTCGACGCAGTAGAAATACGTGGTCATGGGCGAGGTATCGCAAAACAGCCAGCGCCGCGCTTCCAACAGCGCCTGCGCTTCGCGGCGCAGCTGCTCACGGCCGATCTTGAGCAAATCATCATAGGCCAACACGCCATCCTGGCTTTCCCACAGTTCGCGGCCATACTCGGCCACCCAGGCCGTCTCGAAATGCGCCGCCAGCGCTTGCGCCAAGGTCGTCTTGCCGCTCGATTCGCCACCGAGCACGCACACGCGCGTAACAAAATCGGCGCGCACGATCGGCGACAGGAAGGCGCTGTGCGCATGTGGATCTTGCCGCGCCACGGTGCCGGACACGGGTACCAACGTTCTCGCCTGGTCCACGCTCACGTGCGCCACAGGTCCGCTCGCATAATGCCGTTCCAGCACCTGTGCAAAGCCGGGGCCATAATCTTCGCTGGTAAACACGGCATCGACGGGCCGCTCCAGCACCGTCCAGCACAGCCAGCCCATGAAGTGGCGATGCAGCTCGCCATCGTCGTCGTTATGCGGCAGCGAGCGCGCAGGCACGCCGCGCGCGGCGCACAGGGCGGCCAGGCGCGCATCGTCCAGCACGACGATGTGCGCCTGCGGGAACTGCCCCCGCAGCCAGGCTTCCCGGCGCGCCGGCGCGCAGCCGGGAAATTCAGGCTTGGTGTAGCTGACCACCAGCAGTTCTTCGCTGGCGTCTTGCGCACGATGGAGCAACAGTTCGTGGCCCTGGTGCAGCGGGCAAAATTTGCCGACCACGAGGCCGCGCTTGTAAAGGTTCATGCTGCCGCTTCCTGCAAATCCGAGGTGTATTGAATGATCTTGTCTTCCGCCAGCAAAGTCTCGACCGTGATGGCGCCAAAAAAAGGCGCGAGCAGGGCGCGCGCCCGGTCAGCCTGCGGCATGGCACCCGGTGCCAGGCGCAGCGCGATGGCGCCGTCGCCATGCTGGTGCACGCCGAACAGGGCGATGGCCAGCGGTTTCAAGGCATGCGTGATGTCGATATTATTGATCCATTCGCCGTTGACAGTGCGATAGCGCAAGGGGCTGCGTCCCGCCAGTCCCACCAGTACGGGACCGTGCGGGCCATGCGCCAGCGAAGCGTAGTCGCCCGTGCGGTAGCGCACGAGGGGCAGGCAGAAATTGAAGCCTCCCGTCACCGTGATTTCGCCGCGCGCGCCATCGGGCACGGGCTGGCCCGCGCCATCGAGGATTTCCACGTACAGCCGGTGCTGCAGCAGCACATGGCCGCCCGCCTGTTCGTCGTAGACGGCGACGGGCCCCACTTCATTGAGCGAATAGATATCGAGCACGGGACAGCCGAAACGCTGCTCCAGGCGTGCGCGCATGCCGGGCAACAGCATCATCGAGACGGACATCAGCGCGGCCGGCTTGTGCGCCATGGGCAGGGTCAGCAGTTCGGCAAACGAGATGGGGTCGCCCGCGATCAGCTCGGGCGCCATGGCGTCCAGGTAGCGCGCGCGGTCGTCCGGGTCGCGCCAGTCGTCCACGTGCAGATTGATCTTCGCCAGGCCCGATTCGTTCATCGTCGGCGTGACGGAAACATAAGTGAAGCAGCGGCGCTGGTGCCCCAGCAGCATCACGCCCACCTGCCCCGCGCCATGGCGCAGGGTCACGCCGAAGCGGCGCAGCGCGCGCTTGTGGAAGGCCAGGTAGCGCCCCGCCACCAGCGGGTGCGAAGCGATCAGCAGCGGGTGGCCCGTGGTGCCCGTCGTCTGGAAATTGATCATGCGCGCCAGGTCCGCATCGTCGGGCACGAAGGCGGCGATGTCGTGCGCCAGTTCGGCGCGGCTGATGGGCGCCACGTCCGCAAGGCGCGCGGGTGGCGAGCCGCAGGCGCGGTAATGGGGCACCGTGGCGTAGACCGTCCCGAGAAAATCGGCCAGCCAGGGCGGCGGCGCATCGGCGCTCCAAGCGACTACCGCGTCCATGACTTCCTGCTCATAGGCACGCAGTGATTCGACCTCCGCTGCCAGCAGCTTGTTGCCGCTGCGGTTGCGGTAGACAGGGGCGCTAGGATGATTGCGCAAGTGCGCGAGCATGCGCGCGCCCGCCGGTGTCAGGGTGGGACAGTAGTCGCGGTCCGATTCCCAGGCGCCGCCAGGCAGGTTGACGTCAGGTTTGCCAGCGAGCGTCATTCGCGCGACCACTTGTCGGCCGATTCCTCGGCCGCCTTCTTCGCCAGCGCTTCGCGGATTTCACGCGCGCGCTGCTCGGCCAGCCGGCTCGCTTCGAGCAGGCGGCGGCGCTCCGTGCCGCTGATGGCGGACAATCTGTCCGTCGCCTGCGCCACACTTTCGTCGCGCGGTCGAAAGCCGAGGCGCGCCAGCACGATGCGCGCCAGTTCCTCGCGCCGCTCGGGGTCTTGCGTGAACTGGTGGGCCGGCGTGGCAGCGGCCAGTTCGCGCGCCGCCTCGCCCAGCACCTGCAGCAAGGCTGGCTGCGGCAATTGCTGGCCGGTGAACCAGTCGTCGGCCAGCAGCCAGCACACGATCATGGCCAGCGCCAGCCGGTTGCGGTCCGCCTTCACTTGCGCGCCGATGAACCCGTGCAGGGACGCGGCCGGCGCACGGGCGCCATGCAGCAGCAAAATGTCGTTGACCAGCGCGGCAACGGCCACGGCCTGCGCGTTGGCGACGCCGGCAATGCGGGGCTCGGCGAGGAATTCGACGGGCGTATCGGCCAGGCGGTGGGTTAATATTTCGAGGTGGGGACCAGAGATATTCATGGGCCTTTTCTATATACAGTGATGTGCAAACTTAGCCCAAAAAGCAAAGGCTGGGGTCAGACCCGGCGGGTCTGACCCCGGATTTAAACATAGTGGCGCCGGCTGAACGCTCGCGCAAAGTCCAGCAAGTCCTCGTAGCGCTCGACGGCGTGGATGTCCCAGCCCTGTTCACGGCGCGCGCGCTTTAAATCGTCATAGGTTTTCTGCAGCCACTTGTTGGCCGCCGTGCCCTCCCATTCGCGCTCCAGGTTCAGGGCCATGGTGCCGCCCGCGCCGCCCTGGGCCAGCGCTTTCGCCGAGATATCCCAGCCGCTGTTGCCCAGCTCATCGTTGTCGAACATGGTGGTGATGCCGTCGTCGGAAATCATCAGAATGTGCGCGGGCCGTTCGCGCTTTGCCGCATAGGTCTGGCGCAGGCGGTGGATGGGAAAGCAGGTGCCGCCGCCGAAAAACTCCGTCAGCACGCCCAGGATCATGTCTTCATCGCGCACGAAACCCGGCGTTTGCATCACCTCGTTCTTGCCGCTCCACAGGGTCACCTGAACTTTCGCGCCGGCGCGCAAGGCCGATAGCGCGATGACTGCACCAGCCAGTGTCAAAAACGAGGTGTGCGCCTGCGGGTTCGGCATGGAGCCGGAACTGTCCACGTACATATCGAGGTCGACGGGCACGGCGTCGATGGCGCGCGCCGGTTCGCGGCCATACACGCGGCGCACGGTCGTCACGCCAGGCACGGGGCGCGGCGACTGCATCACGGATTGCAGCCAGTCGATGTCTTCCAGCGGGTCGCCGATTTCCCACGGTTCCAGCCCTTCCATCTGCGGCTCCTGCGATTCGGGCGCGGGGCGGCTGGGGAACGCCACCAGGTGCGGCAAGGCCCGCTCGCGGTAGTAGCGGATGGCGATTTCATGGTCGCTCAGGTTCACGCCCGACGCCTTTAGAATGTCGCCCAGCTCGAACGGTTCGCGCAGCTGGCCGCCGCCCTGCCTGGCCGGCGCCTCGGCAGGCGGCTCATCCCCATCGAGACCCGAGATGCGCTTGTCGTGCACAGGATGGATGGCGCCGTCCTCTTCGTCATCCTCGATCTGCTGCGCGCCATACGTCTGGCAGCCACGGGCCGCATCGCGCGTGTCGAGCAGATAGCGGCTCGGGCTCAATGCATCCGTATCCTCGACCAGGTAAGGCAGCAGCAAGGTGGCGAAGCGGCCCGCCGCCAGCATCCAGTCGTTCGCATACACGCGTATCAGGCGCGCACCGAGCCAGGCATCCGTGTCCAGCCGTTCGTCAGCCTCGCCGCCGCCCAGCTCACCCTTTTCCAGCTGCCACAGGTTTTCATAGATGCGCATGTACAGGGTCCATACACCGCCGCTGGCCTTGGCTTCCACAGTGCGTCCCTGCTCCAGCTTGCGGTAGATATCGGCCATGCGCAGGTTCGCCTGGCGCTGCAAACGGTCGTTGATGAACAGGTCCGTGTACAGATTGGCCACCATGGGCGCGTGCTGCTCCAGGGTGGGCAAGGCGCGGCGCATGCGCGCCAGCAGGCGGAACTGGTCACTGGCGCTGCCCGGCGCAAGGATGTGGTGGCCGATTTCATGGGCGAGCACTTCCAGCGCATAGTCGTCCAGGCCCAGCTCCGTCACCAGCGGCAAGTCCACCACGACGCTCTGGTCCAGCAGCCGGATCATGGCGAAACTGCCGGACAAGCCCTGCTTGCTGGCCTCGACGCGGCTGGCGCACAGGCTGGGGTCGCGCAAGCGCGTGAATTTGCTCCACACGGCCAGGGCCTCGGGCCAGGCGGCGCGCCAGCTGTCGATCAGTGCGGTGTCGGCGTTCGTCTTCATGCGAGCGGCAGCAGGCGGATCGCGTGCGTCCACGGCGACGTGATGGCCAGCGTATGCGCATTCGCGGCAAGCGCGATGTCGCCGGCCGGCAGGTCGAGCGCGATACTGCGCGCGCCGACGTGCACGGTGGCCCCGTCGAGGCGCACGGACGATGGCATGCCGGTATTGGCCTGCTCATACTCGTGTGCCGTGGCGCTGTGCAGCACGGCGCCATAGGCGTCGGCCACCAGCAGGTAGTGGCGCTCGGCGCTGCGCACGACAAAACCGTCGTTTGTTGCACGCACCTGCGGCGGCGTGCCGAAATCGCCACCGAGGCCGCTGAAGCTGCCGAACTCCCTGCCCTCGGCATTGCCGCGCCAGGGATAGTCCAGCAACTGCGCATGCACCTGCGGCCATTGCGCACCCGGCTCGTCAAACGCGGCCAGCGCCAGCGCCGGTGGCAAGGTGTCGGCGGCGGCCAGCGCGCCCTGGCGGAAATGCGCGACGCCGGCACGCCAGGCCAGCACCTGGCCCACGGCGCGCAGCTGCGCGACGCTGCCCACTTGCGGCGCCACGGCAGCCATCCCGGCCTGCCACTGCCCGGGCCGCGCCCCGGCCACAGAGGCTATGTGGATGGCGGCGTTGCTGAGCATGCCCAATACATCCACGGGCGCCGTCGCCAGCAGCGGCGCGAACTGCGGCGCCAGTTCGCGCCACACGGTATTCAAGAAGGTATTTTTCGCGGCCGGTCCGGCCAGGCCATGGCCCACCAGTTCCAGGGCCATGTCGTAGGCGGCCAGGGTGACGCCGCCCACGCGCTCGGGCGCGGCGGAAGACACGGCCAGCACCAGCGGATCGACGCCATCGTGCAAGAAGGCGCCGAAGGCGGCCATGTCGAGCGAGGGAAAACGCCGGCGCGCTTCCGCTGCGCGCGCGTTGAACTGGGCGCGGCCGCTGGCGAGTATTGAGGCAAAAGCAGGAGAAATCATCGGTGCCCGTCAGTCGCTGTGCGAAAAGTGCAGCAGATAGCGTTCGCCATCGCGCTCGAACGCGATCTCGTCCCAGTGGATTGCGTACCACATTGGTGGCGTCATCGTCACGGCGTGCAGGGAAAATCCACCGAGCGCGTCATCGACCGACTCGAGGAAAGCGGCCACCAGCTGCGCGCGGAAGCGCCCAGGTGGCGCCGCCTGCATGTGCCGCGACGAGAAAAACCAGCGCTGGCACACTTGTTCCAATTCCGCGCGCCCGCACGGCGCGACCTTGATGTGCCACAGGGCGGCCGGCAAGTCGCGTGCGGGTTCGATGACGTGCAGGGCATAGTCTTCCACGCGCAAGCCCAACGCCGTGGAGAGATTGGGCGCATCGGGCAGGCGCTGCAACTCGTAGCTGGCGCACAAGTCACTGGCTTCGCCATTGAGCAGGGCCAGCGCTTCGAGGAAGCCTTGACAACGCAGGATGCTCATTGCGAACGCAGCCAGCTGCGGTAGTTGGTATAGCGCTGGTGCAGGTACTTGAGTTTCAACAAGTCGTCGTACAGGGGACCGTATAGTTTTCTCCCCTTCGTGCGTTCGGCGATTAGCTTTTCGATGCGGTTCAAACGCGCCAGGGTTTCGCGTTCGCTGACGCCATCGAGGCCAAGGTCGAATTCGGCCGACAGCACGCCGACAGGATCGTCGCGGTCCAGGTCCAGGCGGTTGAATTCATCGTTCGACAGATCGAACAAACGGCGCAGCCAGCCCAGCCTGTCGCTGCGGTAGGCGGCGTTTTCCGGTAGCGCGAAAAATGGCGCGTCCGGGTCCGGCTGCAGCTTGTTATGCAGGACGAATGGCAGCACCTGGCGCAAGTCTTCCAGCTCCACCTCGCCATTGCCGCGGAAATAAGCCATGGCCTTGGCGTAGATCATGAGCGCCATCAAGGTGCGCACGGAGATGCCGTTCAGGGTCTGGCAACCGAGGTCTTTCAGGCGGTCGCGCCCATTGTCGGCCGCCTGCGCCTGCCCCCGGTCGGCACCGGCAAGGCGGGCCGTATCCTTGGTCATGTATTCGAACTGGCCGCCGGCCGTCTCGAACAGCTCGAACTGGCTGGCGAAGAATTCCAGGCGCCGGCGCACGGCGTCTGGTATGCCTACCTGGCGGATCGCTTCCCCGATCTGGTCCACCTCCCCTTCCGTGAAGATGATATCGGGCGGCACCAGCTCTTCGGGGCGCACGTTTTCTTCCACGCGCAGCAGCAGTTCGTTCAGGAAGCGCGGATTGAAGGCGAGCGCCTGCACCGTCACGTCGACCCGGTCGCGCAGCGCCTCGATCACCTGGTAGGTGCCGCCGCCCTGGTCGTCGTTGGCCGTCAGATACCAGGCAGCCTCCGGACATTCGTAAATATGGTTCAGCACTTCCGCATAATTGTCGCCCATGACGGTGAGCAGCGCGCTTTGCGTGCGCGTGGGGATGCGGTTGTATTCATCGACGATTTTCACGCGCATGCCCAGCCAGGCGCGCCAGGCGATGCGGATATCGTCCATGCTTTGCGCGTTGACCAGATCGGCCGGCAGCGGATTGCCAAGCAAGTCGGCCACCGTCATCTGCGGGTGGCCATGCTGCATGGCGCGTTTGACTTCCTTGACGGTGGAGCCGGCCAGCACGCCCATCAGCAGGGCGCTGGCCGTCTTGCCCCGTCCAGGCCCGCCGACGAACAGGCATTTGCGGCGCGTGGCGAACGTCAGCAGCGGCAGCAGGATAAAACTCGAATAGCTTTGCGCCGACGGCAGATTCAGTGTACGGCGGCTGTCGCCCACGGAATACGTCTGCGACGGGCCGTCGTTGTACTCGATATCGTAATGGGGACTGATGATGGCGTGGTTGACGATCCAGAAGTAGGCCTGACGCAGCTTTTCATCGAAAGGCCGCGCCTGCGCCTCGCCTTCCGCTCCCAGCGCGATGGGGCCCTGGTACAGGTCCGCCACGTCGAACTGCCGCGCAACGGGCGCGGACTTGGGTTTGGTGGGGGCCTGGGACAGGCGCTGGAACAGATTAAAAGACGGCATGGCAATACTCTTCCGTTAAGGAAATGAAATTATTGCACAAGCCGCCTGCAATTACCGGTTCGGATGAAAGCAGATTAGCCCGCCATCGGCGTAGCCAGAAACACCGGCTGCCGCTCGGCCAGCGCCGTCAGCGCGGCCACGGCCGGACAGTCGCTGGCCGCCATCACGTCGGGCACCATCTGCTGAGCAAAACTCCAGGCCACCGCAGCGGTGATGCCGGCCATACTCAGGCAGTCCGGCGCCTCTTCGCGCAATGACGCTTCCAGCTGCCGCCAGGCCCCATGCAACTGCAGCTGGATCCGGTCCAGCCAGGGCTGGTGCTGCTTTTCCTGCGGGCGCAAGCGCCGCTCATAGACGATCTGCACGGCTTTGTCGCAGGCCGCCAAAGCATAGCTGGTCTGGCACAGCGCGCGCAGGCGTGCAGGCTCCGGCTCCGGCCTGATGCGGGGCGCATGCGCGGCCAGCTCCTCCAGATATGCGAGGATCAGGCTCGAGTCCATCAGCACCTGGCCGTCGCCGGTGACCAGGGTCGGCACTTTGACGGCAGGATTGATCGCTTGTACCTGGTCGAAATCGGAAAACACCGACAAGGGCCGGTGTTCATGTTCCAGGCCCAGCACTTTCATGCCAATGGCAACGCGCCTGACGTAAGGCGAATCGAGCATTCCGATCAATATCATGGCCCCCTCCTCTCCATCTGATGAATAAACGCGATCACTTGTGCCGCGACGGCCGCTGGCGCATCTTCCATCAGGAAGTGCCCGGCCTCGTCAAACAGGTGCAAGGTGGCGCCGGGAATATCGCGCTGCAGGCGATGGCCATAAGCGACCGGCTGCCACTCGTCCTGCCGGCCCCATAAGACCTGTACCGGCAAGGTCAACTGCGGCAGTTTTTCGGTAAAGTCCATCGTATGGCAGGCGTTATAGTGGGCCACCTGATGCTGGTAAAACGAGGGCTGGCCCACCACGCCGCACAGCGGCTCCAGGTAACACCGCAGAAGCTCGCCCTGCATCCTGTCCTTGTGAAAAACGGCCATGCCCAGCTGGCGCGCCATCGTGGCGCGATGCTCGCTGGCTGGCATCAAAGCACACCGGGCGAAGTCATCGCGCAGATGCTTCCAGGTGGGCGATGGCCAGGAATCGTAGCTGGGCGCGTCGGCGATGCTCAAGCTGCGCAGGCGCGCCGCATGGTCGAACGCCAGGCGCAGCGCAATGGCGCCGCCGATATCGTGGCCGAACAAGTGGGTGGTCGGCAGTTGCCAGTGGTCGAGCAAGGCCGCCAGCACGGTCACCTGCGCCGCTACCGAGGTATCGGCCTCGACGGGCCGCTCGGATCGTCCGAAGCCCAGCAAGTCATACAGGTGCACGTGGAAACCGGCATCGACGAACAGCGGCACCAGTTCGCGCCAGATAATGCTGTGCGCCGGCGTGCCATGCACCAGCACCAGCGGCGCGCCTGCGCCATGGATGCCGGTGGCGATACGCTGGCCGTGGATCAGGGCGTGGCCATTCAACAGCGGTTCTTGACTCGTCATCAGATGTCCTTTTGTTTGCAGAACCTGCAGGCTAAGGCTAGACTGAACATGACGCCAGCGACATTATTTTTACTTTCAATTCAACTTTTGTCATAACCCATGAATTTACGCCTATCCGTCGACGCCCTGCGTGTGTTCAGGGCAGTGGTACAAACCGGCAGCATGAGCCAAGCCGCCAGCCTGCTCCATCTGAGCCAGTCGGCCGTCAGCTGGAAAATCAAGCGGCTGGAGCAGCAGCTCGATTGCCAGCTGCTGGCGCGCAGCGGCGGTCTGTTTGGCACGACCGACCAGGGAGCCGTGCTGCTGCGGCATGCATTCAACATACTCGACGCCCACGATGACGCCGTCGCCCATTTTTCGCCATCGGCGATGCAAGGCCGGCTGCGCATCGGCGTAACGGAGCAGATTTCATTGGCGGACGTGTGCGCGGTGCTGTCGCAGTTCTCGCATCACCACCCCAAGGTCGATGTGCAGCTGGTGGTGGAGCAAAGCCAGGTATTGCGCGAACGCTTTGCCGACGGCGTGCTTGATGTGATTTTGCACCAGGATTTTGCCGGCAAGGCGGCGCCGGGAGACACGCTGTTATGGACAGAAACGCTGCATTGGTGCGCTGCCTCGGCAGAGCAGGCTTTGCCGGGAGAAACCGTCAAGCTGATCACCTACGGGCCGCACTGCTTTTACCGCCGTCTGGCCGAGGAAAAGCTGGGCCAGGCCGGCATGGCCTGGAGCGTGGGCCTGGAATGCCCATCGGTGGCGGGCATGCTGACCGCGATTGCCGCCGGCCTGGGCATGGCGGTGGTCAATGCACGCAACTTGGGCCAGGGCGTGCACCGGCACGCGGCACTGGAACGGCGGGCACCGCTGCCCCGCGTCGACAGCCTGCTGCGGGCCAATGACAACCTGCCCGACCCCGTGCGTGACGGTTTTTGCCAGCTGCTGCTGGCGGCATTGCAGAAAACTTGATGGATCCCATCGCTAACGATACAGTCAGTTATGGCTCCAGCTCACTCCCTGGCTGCATGCTCAGCCTTGCTGGATGACGGGCACTGGCGCCTCGGCGCGCCAGCGCCACCAGCCCAGCGCCACGCAGGCCACGAGCAAGGCCAGCAAGCCCGCCACTTCATGGCGGATTTCATACAGCGAGGCGCCCATCTGGTTCAGCGCGACAAAGCCCTGGATGCCGGCCGTCGATGGCAGCAGCCAGCGCAGCCATTGCAGCACGGCGGGCATGGACGACACGGGCCACGTCAGGCCCGCGAGGAACAGCACGGGCATCGACGTGGCGATCATCAGTTGCGTACCCCGTTCGCGCGTGCGGAACAGCATGCCCAGCAGCATGCCGAAGGCCGCTTCCGCCAGCGAAAACAGCACCAGCAGCAGGAGCATGCCGCCAAAGTTTCCGCCACGCGGGTAATCCTGGAACCAGAAGACAAAGCCGAAGAAATAGCAGCAGTTGAGGAAAGCCACGCAGGCAAACGCCAGCAGCATGCCCATATATCCGCCCACCGTGCGCTTGCCCGCCACGGGGAAACTCTTGCGCTGGTACCAGGTGCCGAACAGCATGGTCATGCCGATCAGCAAGGTCTGCTGCACGATCAAGGTCGCCACGCCGGGCACGACATAGGCGCCATAGCCTTCCTTGACGTTAAACAGGGGCACGGCGTCAAAGGCGATGGGCGAGCGCTGCGCATTGGCCTGGATGCCCGATGGCGTGCCCGCCCCCAGACGTTTCAATTCAATACCGGCCGACACGGTGCCCACCACTTCGGCCAGGCCGTTCAAGGCCACCTTGTTGAGCATCAGGTACAAGCCGTTGCCCGCCACTTGCGCGTGGGCGGCGCGGCCGGACAGCACGTCCGTCTGCAAGCCGTCGGGAATGATCAGCACGCCCATGACTTCGTCGCGCCACAATAAATCTTGCGCGACGGGCAGATCCGGCGTGACGGCGATCACTTGCAGCGATGGATGGGCCATGGCGAAGCGCGTCAACTGGCGCGACATGGCGCTGCGATCCTGGTCGACGACGGCCACGGGTACGCGCTGGACGATTTCCGTCGAGTACGGCAAAGGATAGAAGAAGGAATAGATGATGCCGCCGATGAACAGCAAGGTCAGCGCGCCCTTGTCCGTCAGCATGGCGCGCCAGGTGGCGATAAACGCAGGCCACATCATGCGCGCCCCCAGGCGGCTGGCGCATTCGCGCGTCGCGCCAGCAGGAACACGCCCACGGCGCCGCAGCCGATGGCGATACCGGCCAGTATCAGCATTTCCTGCACCCCATAACGCCATGGTGCGCCGGCCAGCCAGTACTTCGTTTGCAATTGCAGATAATGCGTGAGCGGCAAGGCTTCCGCCCAAGCGCGGGCCGGCGCCGGCATGGCCATCAAGGGAAAGGCCTGGCCCGCGAACGCGAAGGCCGGCGCCGTGATGAAGGCCGCGCCCGACAAGGCCAGGCGCAGGGATAATGTCGTGGCGATCAGCAAGGTGGCCAGGCCGCAATAGGCCAGTACCAGCAGCAGCATGCTCAACAGCAAAGCCGGCAAGCTGCCCGCCACGGCCCAGCCACGCGCCAGGCTGAAGAACAGCAAGTACAGCAGCGCCAGCGCGCAGTAGGCGATGAGGGGAAACAGCAGCTTGGCGCCGATGGCGCGCAGCCAGCTGCCATCGGCCGAGGCCAGCCATTGCGGCACCGTGCCGTCGCGCAACTCGCGTCCGATGCTCGTGACGATGGCGACGACGATGAAAATCTGCAGCATGGCCGGCATCAGGGCCAGGGTCAGGAACGCTTCATAGCTGATGTTCTCGTTGTATAAACTGTTCAAGGTCGTGCGGATCGGTTCGAACTGGGCGGCAGCCTGCACGCCCGACATGCCTTTTTTTGCGCGCGCAGTCATCTCGATGCCGGCCGACAAGGTCGTGCTGACCGTGCGCACGTCGCGCAGCAAGGCGCCCGCGTGCGAGGAAAATTGCGCGTTGTACAGCCATTGCACGGTGGCTTGGCGTCCGCCCAGCAGTTCCCGCTCGAAATCGTCGGGGATCAGCAGGTAGCCAAACGCCGTGCGCTCGCGCAAGCGATGCAAGGCTTCGTCGCTGGACGCCACTTTCGCCGCCACCTGGACACCGGGCGAGGCGTCGAGCCAGCGCGTGAGCTGGCGCGACAGGGTGGAATTGTCGTTGTCGATGACGACGATGGGCAAGTCGCGCGAGATGCCGGCGGAAAATACCAGCCACAGCATGCCGCACAGCACCACCGGAATCCAGCTGAGCATGCCAAAATCCCAGAAGTCGCCGCGCAAGCGCCGCCACTCGCGTGCCAGCGCCGAAACCGGCTCTTTATCCGCTTCGTTCATCTAGTATCAGAGCGGTGGAAACACGACCGACATGCCCGGGCGCAAACCCTCGACCTTGATGGCGGGACGCAAGCGGATTTCAAACGTGCGCAAATCCGTGCCGCCCGGACGGGCCGCGCGCCACGTGGCGAAGTCCGGCAGCACGGCCACGGAGCTGACCTTGAAACTCAGTTGCTGTTTCAAGGCCGGCACATTGGCCGTATGCGTGCTGCCCATGGCAAACGCGGCCATTTCATCTTCGCGCACTTGCAGCACGGCCCAGGCGTCATCGAGGTTCACCAGGGTGATCACGGGAAAACCTTGCGGCGCCAGTTCGCCCGGCTGTATCTGGATCTTGCTGACCTGGCCCGCCACGGGCGCGGCGATCTTTGTTTCGGCCAGGGCGATCTGCGCTTCCGTCAGCACGGCGCCCACCTGGCGCGCCTGGGCGGCGGCGGCCGTCTTGTCTTCGGGACGGGCGCCCTTTTGCGCCATGTCATATTGCGCACGGGCAGCTTGCGCCAGCTGGTCGGCGGCACGCCATTGCGCTTGCGCCTCGTCGCGTTTCTGCTGGGCGATCACGCCTTGCTCGTACATATTGTTGACGCGGGTGTACGTGGTCTTGGCGATAGTGGCCCCCGTTTGTGCCCGCTCCCAGTTGGCTTTCGCGGCCGCGACTTCTTCCGGACGCGCCCCCGCTTGCGCCTTTTGCGCCACGGCCTCGGCCGCCTGGGTGGCGGCCGTCGCCTGAGCGATCTTCGCATCCACTTCCGGGCTCGTCAGCTGGAACAGCAGCTCACCTTTCGGCACCGTCTGGCCCAGCTTGACATACAGCTCGCCCACCCGGCCCGGCACTTTCGACGAGACATTGACTTCCTGCGCATCCATCTGTCCCTGCAAAGGCAGGCGCTGCGGCTGGAATGCCTGGTACAAGCCCCAGCCGACGAAGGCAAGAACAATGACGGCGGCGCCGATGGCCAATGGTTTTTTGGAGGTACTCATTATTATTTGTCCACAGGTAATTGGATATCGGCCGCGGCGGCCAGGCTGCCCAGGCGCTGCGTCTCGCCCGTCGCTTCCAGCAATTGCGCCAGCCCCATCACATAGTGATAGGCCGTCTGCGCACGCTGGGTCTCGACCTTGGCCAGGTTCAGGCGCGCGTCGACCACTTCCAGCGACGTCACTTGCCCTTGCTGGAAAGCCACCGTTTGCAAGCGGATATTCTCGCGCGCCAGCTCCACCGACGAGGCCGTTGACAAATACTGGATGCGGGCGTTTTCCAGCGCGCGCCAGTTCTTTTCGATCAGGGTGGGAATGTCGCGCTCGGCCTGGCGCGCCACCACTTCCACCCGCTCCTGGTCCAGCTTGGCGGCGGCGATCATCTTGCCCGTATTGATGCGGTGCACGAGCGGCACGGACACGACGAGGCCGATGGCCCAGTTCGAGCGCACGAGCTTTTCGTTGCCGCGATTTAAGTTGTAGTTACCGATGGCAAACACGGTGGGCGCGTATTCCTTGCCGTGCAGCTTCAACGCTTGCTCGGCCTGCACGCGCTTGCTGTCGATCTTTTTCCAGTTCGCATTTTCGCGCATGCCCGTGCTGATAAACGATTGCAAGGTGCCGACCGGCAAGCTGTTGACGAACAGCGGCGTGCTGGGCAGCACTTGCGTGTTGACGGCAAGCAAGCGGTCGAGCGCCACTTGCGCGATTTCCTCGTCGCTGCGGGCCTGCGCCTCGTCGCTGCGGGCGCTATCGAGAGCGACGTCGGCGCGCAGGCGTTCCGCGCGCGAAATCAGGCCGCCCTTTTCCAGCCTGGCCGCGTCGCGCTGGTGCTGCGTCACGCCGGCCGTCACTTCGGCCCGCACGGCCACCACTCTTTTGGCCAGCAGCAACTGGAAATAGCGCTGCGCCACCAGGGTGGCCAGCTGCTCTTCCGCTTCCGTGCGCTCGGCCTGCGCGGCCAGGGTCAGGCTCGATGCGAGGCCCTTGACGGCGTCCAGGCGCCCGCCCGTGTAAATGGGCCACATGCCCAGCAAGCCGAACGACGTCAGGTCCGTCACCACTTCGCGGTTCAGGGAATTGGGAATATGCGGCGTCGGCAAGCCGGGAATCGGCGGCAGCACGGATTCGATACCGCCCACCACGCCGGCCAGGCCGCTCGTATCGATATTCAAGTCCGTCGACAAGCGGCCGCGAAACGCCGTCAAGTCGACAGAAGGACCATCGATATTCGACAAGGCTTCCGCCTTCAGTGTTTTTGCGCGCACGTCGAGCGCGGCGCCCTGCACTGTGCCCGAAGCCCTGGCCGCTTGCTGCAGCGCTTCGTTAAAGGTCAGCGGTTCAGCCAGGGCGGGCATGGCCACGCCCAGCGCGCCGGCCAGCAATAATGATAAGTGTCCTTGCAATCTGCCCATGTAGCGTCCAGTCAATGAATGAGGGGAAAGCACGGGGTTGCCATGTTTATACTTTCACAATAGCAATTATATCTACGGATGTCCATTCCAGCCTGCACTATTGGTTACCGGGACTGGCATATAAAAACGGGCGCCTCTTGCGGACGCCCGTTGCGGTCAAACCTCTACCAAGCTAGTTATTTCTTGGCCTTTTTGCCGCCCTTCTCTTTTTCCTTTTCAAACACGGCAAAGAACTCGGACGCCATGTTGCGGATGGCGCGGCCGATGTTGGCGTAGTCGTATTCGTTCAGGTTGGCCAGCGATACGCGGCCGGACGGGTGCGTCGTGCCGAAGCCGCGGCCCGGCAGCAGGATGACGCCCGTTTCCTCGGCCAGGCGGAACAGCGCTTCGTTCGGTTTCAGTTTTTTCAGCAGCCACTGCGAAAACTCCACGCCATGCATTTGCGCGGCCAGCGATTCCATGTCCAGCAGATGGTAGTAGCGCACGGAATTGGCGTCGTGCACCATCGGCAAGCCCAGCTCGCGGTACAGCGCTTCCTTGCGGCGCAACACGATGCGCTTCATCGACTGCTTGTACTTTTGCTCTTCATCCATCAGCGAGAACAGGGAGAACAAGGTCATCTGCGCCTGCACGGGCGTGGACAGGCCGGCCGTGTGGTTCAGCGCCACCGTGCGGCTGTCAGCCACCAGGCGGTCGATGAATTTCAGCGCGCGCGGCTCCGTCGTGATCGAGTGATAGCGCGCATCGAGCTGCTTCTTGATAGTTTCCGGCAACTTGGCAATCTTGGCGTCGAGCACATTGTCTTCATGCGTGGCCACCACGCCCATGCGCCAGCCCGTCGCGCCGAAATATTTCGAGAACGAGTAGACGAGGATGGTGTTGAACGGGCAAATGGCGAACAGCGAGACGAAATTGTCGGCAAAGGTGCCATACACGTCATCGGTCAAAATGATCAGGTCCGGACGCTTCTTGATGATCTTGGCGATGTATTCCAGGGTGTCGTCATCGATCTTGACGGATGGCGGATTGCTGGGATTGACGAGGAAGAAAGCTTTTACTTTCGGGTCCAGCAGCTTGTCCAGTTCCTTCTTCGTGAATTGCCAGTTGTTCGATTGCGGCGCATCGATGTGCACGGTGTTCAGCTTGTAATCATTCAGCTGGGGAATCTCGATGTACGGCGTGAAGATCGGCATGCCCAGGGCGATCGTGTCGCCTTCCTGGATGATGTGGTTCGATTTCAGGCTGGCGAACAGATACGTCATCGCGGCCGTGCCGCCTTCGACGGCGTACATGTCGAAGTTGCCGACGAAGGGATGGTCGCCCACCATTTCACGGTGGATATACTGGCCGACGATTTTCTCGGACAGGCGCAGCATGCGGTCCGGCACGGGATAGTTGCAGCCGAGGATGGCTTCGCACATCTCGTAGAGGAAGTCGCCCGCGCTCAAACCCAGCTGGTCGCGCACATACGACACGGCCGCCTCGATGAAATGCACGCCCGGGTTGCCTTCATGCTTGCGCACGAAGATTTCAAAGCGCGCCTCGATGCCGTCGCGCGTGGGGAAACCGCCCACGTCGTCCATGTACACATAGGAACGTTCCGCTTCCGTCATGGCGAACTGGCCGAACTGGAAGAAGCCGTGGCGCGGCGTGGTCGCCAGGAAATTCGGGTTGCCGCGGCCCGCATTGAGCATCAAACGGTTGCTTTGCTTGGCCGTCTGGATCAGCGCATCCTTCAATTCGAATGGGCTCAACAGGGCGAGTTTGCTTGGGTTACTGAAATCCATTTTTGCTACTCCTTTAGACAGACAATGTGCAGGGTTCTTGCAAATACTTGCAGACTCAGACGAAGGCCACGATGAGCGGCCCCAGCAAGGTCAGGAAAACGTTGGCCAAGGCATACGTGATGGCAAACGGTACGGTGGGAATCGAGTTTTGCGCCGCGTTCAGCACTTCGCCGAACGCGGGATTGGCACTGCGCGAGCCGGACAAGGCGCCCGCGAACACGGCCACGTTGTCATAACGCAAGATGTAGCGGCCGATCAGCATGGTCAAGATCATCGGCAGGATGGTGACCACCACGCCGACGCCGAACAGTGTCAGGCCGTGTTCGCGCACGGTTTGCACGGCTTGCAGGCCGGACGTGAGGCCGACGACGGCAACGAAGCCGGCCAAGCCCAGGTCCTTGAGGATTTGCACGGCGCCGCTGGGCATGTAGCCGAACGTCTGGCGCTTGGCGCGGAACCAGCCGAATACCAGGCCCGACAGCAGCACGCCGCCGCCGCTGCCCAGGGTCAGCGGAATCGAGCCGATGCGCGCCACCAGCAAGCCCACGAGCAGGCCGACGACGAGGCCGGCGCCCATGTAGACGAAGTCCGTCTTGGCGCTCGGCACGATCATGTAGCCCACTTCGGCCGCCACGCGCTTGACGTCCTGCTCGGCGCCATAGACGGTCACCACGTCGCCCGTCTGCACGACGGTTTCCGCCTGCATGGGCAGAATCTTGCCCATGCGGCTCAGCTGCACGACAAAGATGCCGTGACGCACGCCTGGCGCCGTCGCGCTGCGGATTTCGCCCACCGTCTTGTTGTGGTAAGCCTTGTTGGTCAGCACCATGTCGCGGCGCTGCATCACCAGTTCCATGCCTTCGACGGCAAGCAATTCCTTGCCCAGCTGGGAAGAGACGCTGAGCATGGCTTCGCGCCGGCCCACCAGCAGCACGATATCGTCGGCCGCCAGCACCAGGTCCGGGCTGACGTCGATGATCTGGCCATTGCGTTTCACGCGCTCGATGGTAATGGCCATGTTCGGATGGGCGCTTTCGATCTCCTCCACGGAACGCCCGGCACCGGGGCCCACTTCATAGATGCGGCCGATCAAGTCCGGTGCGGCCGGCGTCTGGCCCGGCCCCAGTACTTGCACGCCCGCCTGCAGCGCCGTTTCCGCCTTGATCGCATCTTCGCGGATGGTGCGGCCCATGAGTTTCGGCAAGATGTTGACGCAAACGATGATGGCGCCAAACGAGCCGAACACATAGGTGACGGCATAGCCGACGGCCACATTGCCCTGCAAGCGCGCCACTTCGTCGGCCGCCAGGCCCAGCTTGGTGATCGCGTCGCCGGCCGTGCCGATGATGGCCGACTGCGTCAAACCGCCCGCCGCCACGCCGGCCGCCAGGCCCTTGTCCAGGTCGAACATCTTGGCCAGGATGACTACCGTCAGCAGCGCCGTCACGGCCAGCACGACGGCCAGGATGATTTCGCGCACGGACTGGCGCCCCAGGGAATTGAAGAACTGCGGTCCGCTTTCATAGCCGACCGCATAAATGAACAGCGCAAACAGCACCGACTTGACGCCAGGATCGATGGCGACGCCCACCTGGCTGACGAGTACCGCCACCAGCAATGAACCGGCTACCCCGCCCAGCTGAAACGAGCCGAACTTGATCTTGCCGATGTAGTAACCCACTGCCAGGGAGAGAAACAAGGCAATTTCAGGCGACTTCTTGAATAACTCATGCAACCATTCCATGCGGACCGCCTTTCATGTTGAAGGAATTCTTTACTGCATCTGCCTCATGCGTGCACCGAGCCGGCCAGGGCCACGATCAGCGGCCCCAACAGGGGCAGCACCACGTTCGAAATGGCATAGGTAATCGTGTAGCCCAGCAAGGGCGTGGAATTGCCGGCCGCGTTCTGCACGGCGGACAGGGCCGGCGTGCTGCACTGCTGGCCGGCGATGGCGCCCAGGAGCACGGGCGCTTCCAGCTTGAGGAAAAAGTGGCCCACCAGCAGCGACAGCGAAGCGGGGATGACGGCGATCAGCACGCCCATCAGCGGCAGCGACAGGCCGTACTGGCGGATCAGATCGATCGCCTGCGGCCCCGACGCCAGGCCCACACAGGCGATGAAGGTGGCCAGGCCGATATCCTTCATCATGTCGAGCGCACTGGGGTGGATGCCCGGCATGCCCGGTTTGCGCGCCTGGTACCAGCCGAACACGAGGCCCGTCAGCAAGGCGCCGCCGCCCGTGCCCAGCGAAAACGGGATGCCGCCCAGCTTGGCACTGAAGCCGCCGATATACACACCCAGCACGATGCCGATGCTGGCGTAGACGATATTGCTGCGGTCGCCCGTGGGCACGCGCTTGCCGATGGCGGCCAGCGCCGTGTTCAGTTCACGCCCTTCCGTCGTGCCGTACAGGCGCAGCACGTCGTCGCGCTGCAGGGACAGATCGGGCAGCGGCGGCATGCTGTGCTCGCCACGAACGACGGCTGCCACGTGCACGCCCGAAGGCAAGGCCAGCTTTCGCAAGGGCTGGCCGACCAGCGCGGCTTGCTGCAGCACCACTTCGACGGCGGAGACCGCCATGTTCAAGCCCGTCGTGTCGGCAAATTCCTCGCCCAGGATGGCTTCGGCCGCCACCAGCGCGGGACGGTGGCCGATCACCAGCACTTCGTCGTTGTTGCGCAGGCGCAGCTCGGGCTCCAGAGCCAATACCTTGCCATGCCGGCGCACGCGCGTGATGCTGGCGCGGCCCGCGAAAATATGCTGCAAGGCGTCGAGACGGCGTCCCGCGCCGCGGCTGATGCGGTAAGCGCGGCCCACCATTTCCGGCGTCGCCTGCACGCCGTCGCCATCGGTCTGCGCGCCGCCCATCTTTTCCCACAATTTATCGGCTTCCTCGCGCAGATTGACGCGCAGCAGCAGCGGAAAAATCTGGCTGGTGGCGATGACGATGGCGATCAGGCCGAAGATATACGTGATCGAATACGCGGTGACCACGTTGGCTTGCAGCTCGGCGATGCGGGCGGCCGGCAGCGCCAGCTTCGAGATGGCGTCCGTGGCCGTGCCGACGACGGCCGATTCCGTCGCCGCGCCAGCCATCATGCCAGCCGCCGTGCCCTGGTCCAGGCCCAGGAAACGCGTGGCCAGCAGCACCAGCACCACCACCACTTCGATCAGGCACAGCAGGCCCAGGCGCAAGCCCTTGGCGTTGAGGTTGGCAAAGAACTGGGGACCGCCCGCATAACCGAGGGCAAAGATGAACAGCATGAAGAAGACGTTCTTGACGCTGGCGTCCAGGGTGATGCCCAGCTGGCCGATCAGCAGCGCGGCGATCAGAGTACCGCACACGCCGCCCAGCTGGATGGGGCCGAAGCGTATCTGCCCTACCGCGTAACCAAGCGCCAGCGCCAGGAACAGGGCCAGTTCCGGCACCTGGTGCAATACCGACGTGATCGACTCGAGCATGGGCAAACCTTCGAAAAGATAACGGATGGTTACAAGGGAACAGAGCGTTCGGCGGCTGGCGACAGCTGGCTGTTGAACGGGCGCACGGGTCCCGCACGGCACCGGCGTCTCACCGCTTGTGCTGGGAACGTATTGCAAAAGTGTTGCAACGTGGAATTATGTTCGGCGAAAATTTTATAAGTGTCAACAGGTGTTCTGTTGAACTCGCTTTGCGTTTCATCAAACATCATGCGCACGATTGAAGCGCCTGTTTGACACTGATCAATAAAACTATTAGTAATGTTTTTGACGATACCAAAGTGCTTTGCGCGCCAGAGGCGTCTCTTCGGGCAGGTCGGGATTGGCCAGCTCCAGCACGTGGCGCCGGGACAATTTCAAACCATCGGCGAAGCGGCCGAAATGGCGCTGGAACAGCTGCGTGAAACTGCCATCGGCCAGCATTTTCTCCAGCCCGATTTCAATATGGTGCGCCAGTTCCGGCCGGTGCTTGCCGACAAAAAAGTACAGCGCGGCCGGGTAGCGGATGACCAGGTGAGTATCGAGCGCCAGCGGCAATTGCGCATGGCTGGCCAGCTCGCTTTGCGCCTCGATCACGGAACGGGGAAAGTAATCGATGCGCCCCGCCGCCAGTTGCTGGAACAGGCCTTCATAGGTGCTCGAGGTATTGAGGCGCAAGCCGTTCGCCTGCAGGATGGCGGAGTCGGGCCAGTCGCTCATCTGGCCGGCCGACAGCCGCGCCAGGGCGGCAATGCTGCGCACGTCGCGCAGCAGTTGCGGCTGGCGCGCCCGGATCAGGGCCACTCGCCAGCCGATCAGGCCACGGTCGATGGGGATGCGCACCGGCAGCAATTGCGTTTCGCGCGCGCGGCTCGTCATCGTCCAGACGACGTCGACGCTGCCCGACGCCGTGGCGATTTCCTGCATGGCGCGCGTCTGCACCATGCGCAGCGCGGAGCGGCGCAAGGCATAGGCCTGGCCCGAACGGGCCAGCGCCTGCAGCAGCAGGGCCGTCACATAGCCTTGCTGCGGATCATCGATCGCCTGGTGGCGCGGATACACGAGCGGCAGCGGCGACGACTTGCCGACGGCGGCAGCGCCCAACGGCCACAGGGCGGCAAGCTTGAGCAGGGGGCGGCGCTGCATGGGCCCTCCTTTCCAGCGCTTTCATCAGCGTTCTTATCAGAATGACAGTATCGCGCAGCAGAGTGCGCTTGTCGACTGGAATACGGCAACTGTGTATAAAACAACAGCACTTTCAGGCTGGCCAGCAGCGGTTGAAATTAATCCAGATCAATAAAACCGCAAATAGAAAATAAATCTTGCGTGCGGCTCTGGACGGCATGCTTGCCCCTCGCCTACGCTCTTTTTTTATCTGAAAAACAAGAGGAACCCATGCAGACAGCGCGCTTGAATATCATTGGAATGGATCACGAAGGCTGCGCCGACAGGCTGACGGGCGCGCTTGAAGCCGTCACGGGCGTGGCGACCGTCTGCGTCTCGCTGGCGCGCCACGGCGCCACGGTGCAATTCGACGAACGCCTGGCCACGCAGGAACGCCTGCTGGCCGCCGTCAACGACGCCGGCTTCATGGGCGAAGCGACGGATGAAGTACAGCTGGCCTCGTGCAGCGGCGCCTGCGGCCACTGCCGCCATTGAAGCCTACCAGCTCCCAACTTACCCTCCCCGCGCGCCCCGGTCGCGCAGATGCGCCAGCACCCGGCGCGGTCCCAGCGCCTGCAGATCGAACGGCGGCAGCTCGATGGCATCGAGTGTATTCTTGAACAGCAAGCCCAGTTCCGTATCGCCTTCCAGGCTCAAACGGCGGCTGAAGAACAGGGTGTCCGGATCTTCCTGGCGCCGCGCCAGCAGCATCAAGTCATGCACGCTGGCGGCGATGCACAGGTCCGGCACGTCGATATAGCGCTCGGCCACGAACACCGTTCCCTGCCACTCGAAATCGAAGGCGATGCCCGCGTCCAGCAGCCTCAAGCGCAGGCTGCGCCCTTCCAGGCTGCGCCGCACGTCGTCGGGCAATTGCGGCGCCAGCAGGCGGTTCAAGCCCTGCACGAACAGCCAGGAAGCGGGATACGGCGGCAGCTTGGACAGCAATTCGGCCAGCGGTTCGGGCAGACGGTACGACACGGCGGGCTTGCTCATGGGAGGCTTGGCGGGGACGGGCAATCTTTCCAGTTGATCTTGCATGTGCTTCCTTTCGATGCGTTCAATGGGCGGCGTGCTGGTGCTGTTCCATGCCGGGCTGGCCGTGCCAGTAGCCATCGCAGGCGCCGGCCGGCTGGCAAGCCGCCAGCTGCGCCTGCGCGCCGATGCCGCTGACCTGACCGCGGCGCGCGCGGTCGAAGATGGCGATGACTTGTTCCGTATGCATGGCCTGCGGGCTGATGCGCGCCACAGACACGCCCATGTCGCGCATGGCGTCGAGTTCGCGCACCAGGTTGTAGACGAGTGCCGACTGCGTCTGCGTGCCATTCAACACGAGGAACGGCACTTCATCGCGCGTGCGCAGCAGCAGGCCGTCCGGCTCTTCCAGGCAGCTGTAGCCGCAATCGTCCTTCGGCAGGTTGCGGTTGCGCGCAGTGAAGCAACGCGCGGAAAACGCCAGCGGCATGCGGCCGTAGGCGAAGACCTCCGTCTCCAGCCCTTCCGGTTTCTGGCGCTGCATCTCGGCCAGCGCCGTCTGTCCCATTTCCAGCGGCATCACCCAGCGCCGCGCCCCCAGGCGCGCCAGCAGTTGCAAGCTGGGGCCATTGAACAGGTTCAGATGGGGACCGGCGACAAAGGACGTGCCCTTTTCCATGCAGTGCACGGCGCCCATGTCGTTGGCCTCGACGCCATAGCGGCCATTGCCCGTGATGCGGCGCAGGGTCGCCAGTTCCGCGCCCGCCTCGATCAGCGCCTGCGTCGACAGCACCACTTCCTTGCCGGCGGCGGCCAGCATGTCGGCGATATCGAGCCAGTCGGCCAGGCGCACCTCGTGCCGGCGCGAGCAGACGGTTTCGCCCAGGTAGACGATATCGACGGCCGTGGTGGCGACCTGCTGGTAAAACTCGAAAACGGTGGCGCGCGGCCAGTAGTAGAGCAAGGGGCCCAAAGAGAGTTTTAACATGCCTTTTCCAGTATTTTTAAAGTTGACAAAACCGTAGCGAGCGGCCTGCGGCGAGGCCGAGAAGCGCAGCTGTGCCAGAGCACAGCGAGCATCGCAGGCCACGCCCCGGGACGCGCAGCAGGTTTTGCTATTTCCAGGAGCGGTGGTAGGCACCTAATGTGTGCTGCTGGCCTTCGGCCAGCTTGTCCATGGACGCCATCCAGGCCGGCTTGACGGCGTAGCGCGCATTGCCTTCGCGGCAGGCGTCGATCGCTTCGCGCCACACGCGCGTCACCTGCGCCACGTAGGCGGGGCTGCGCTGGCGTCCTTCGATCTTCACGGCGCGCACGCCCATGGCGATCAGCTGCGGCAGCAGCGCCAGCGTGTTCAGGCTGGCCGGTTCCTCGATCGCGTAATACTCTTCGTCGTTGACTTCGAAACGTCCCTTGCACAGGGTCGGATAGCTGGCGTTTTCGCCCGGTGCGTAGCGGTCGATCAGTACGCCGTTCAGGCGCGATTCGAGACCGTTCGGCGTTTCCAGCCAGCGCACGGATTTCGCCGGCGAGCACACGCCGTGCGTGTTCGGCGCCTCGCCCGTCGCATACGACGACAGCGCGCAGCGCCCTTCGACCATCACGCACAGGCTGCCGAAGCCGAAGACCTCAATCTCGACTTCCGTCTTGGCGATCAGTTGCTCCACCTGCGCCATCGACAGCACGCGCGGCAGCACGGCGCGGGCGATGCCGAAGTGTTCATGGTAAAAATTGATCGCCTCGTAGTTGGTGGCCGAACCCTGCACGGACAGGTGCAAACGCAGCTGCGGGTGGTGTTCGCTTGCATACGCCATCAGGCCGGGATCGGCCACGATCATGGCGTCGATGCCGGCCTGCGCGGCGCGGTCGATGGCGCTGCGCCACACGGCCCAGTTGTGCGGCTGCGGATAGGTATTCAGCGCCAGCAGCACCTTGCGTCCATATTGATGGGCGTAGCGCACGCCCTCGGCGATGGCCTTCTCGTCGAAATTGAGGCCGGCGAAATTGCGCGCATTGGTGGCGTCGCGAAAACCCAGGTAGACGGTATCGGCGCCATTGTCGATGGCCGCTTTCAAGGCAGGCAGGCTGCCGGCGGGGCAGACCAGTTCCAGCGGTCCGGCCACGCGGGTGGCGGTGGTTGATTCAAGCATCATGGTGTTCACAGTCCTGTAGCGGCTCAGGGTGCAGACTATAGCCCCGCCCATACCGCCCAGTCCTTGACGCAGGTGAAGGAATGCATGCATGGCTGGCGCGCGTTCAACTTGCTTGACCTGGCTGTAAAATGCCCCACTTTTCTCCCTCACCGATTGCCCGCCATGCCCCGCAAACCGCTGCTGCTATTCCTGCTCACCCTGTTCCTCACCGTGCTGCAAATACAGTGGGCTTCGCCCGCCGACGGCTATGTCGAAGAAACACTCTCCGTGCTCTCGCCCGAGGCGCTGGGCGTCTGGGCCGGCGTGCTGCTGCTGTTCCTGCAAGCCGTCTTCGCGCGCCGCGCCATGCCCGTGCTGCGCCAGGCCGCCATCTGCACAGGCCTGCTGGCCGTGTACTGGCTGCTGGCGAACTACGTCACGTTCGACGCGCGCGTGGCCAGCTGGAGCACCTTCTCGGCACGGGAAATCTGGGCGCACGTGCTGCCCGCCTCCGTCGTCAGCATCGCCGTCTGCGGCGCCATGTACTTTGGCCTGAGCTGCTTCACCCTGCGCCTGGGCCGCGCAAAAAAAAGCCGCTGACGCGCTTTCTTCACCTGCATCAAGGATTCGTCACGCAACTGCACGCGCCCTTTGACGCCACTATATTTAGTGATTAATCTCCATAAAAACACCGCATGTTGTGTTTATTGGAGGTTTCATGACGACAAATGCAGTTTCCCACACACGCGGCCAGGTCGACGTCGCCGCGTCCATCAATGAATACCTGGACCGGCGCGACTGGCGTGTCAACGCCAACGCCAACCAGGGTTACTCGCTGGGCGGCCTGATACTCAACGTGTCGGGCAAGGTCATCGCCAACTACTGGCTGGACCAGGTGTATCCGCCTGAAGTGGGTGCGGCGCACCGCGAAGCGGCGCTGCACATCCACGACCTCGACATGCTGGCCGGCTATTGCGCCGGCTGGTCGCTGCGCACCCTGCTGCACGAAGGCTTGAATGGCGTGCCGGGCAAGATCGAATCGGGTCCGCCGAAACACATGTCGAGCGCCATCGGCCAGATCGTCAACTTCCTCGGCACCCTGCAAAACGAGTGGGCGGGCGCGCAGGCGTTCAGCTCCTTCGACACCTACATGGCGCCCTACATCCGCAAGGACAGCCTGCGCTACGAAGACGTGCGCCAGTACATGCAGGAGCTGATCTTCAACCTCAACGTGCCATCGCGCTGGGGCACGCAGACGCCGTTCACCAACCTCACTTTCGACTGGGTCTGCCCGGACGATTTGCGCGAGCAGATTCCCGTCATCGCCGGCCAGGAGATGGACTTCAGCTATGGCGAGCTGCAGGCGGAAATGGACATGATCAACCGCGCCTATATCGAGATCATGATGGCGGGCGACGCCAAGGGCCGGGTCTTCACCTTCCCCATCCCCACTTATAACATCACCGAGGATTTCGACTGGCACAGCGACAACGCGGAACGCCTGTTCGAGATGACGGCCCGCTACGGCCTGCCCTACTTCCAGAATTTCATCAATTCGGAACTCAAGCCGAACATGATACGTTCCATGTGCTGCCGCTTGCAGCTGGACTTGCGCGAACTGCTCAAACGGGGCAATGGCCTGTTCGGTTCCGCCGAGCAGACGGGTTCCCTGGGCGTGGTCACCATCAACTGCGCGCGCCTGGGCCACTTGTGGCGCGGCGACGAGCCAGCGTTGATGGCCGACCTGGACCGCCTGCTGGAACTGGGCAAGACCAGCCTGGAAATCAAGCGCCGCACCATCGAGGAACTGATGCAGCAAGGCCTGTTCCCGTACACGAAACGCTATCTGGGCACCCTGCGCAATCACTTTTCCACCCTGGGCGTGAACGGCATCAACGAGATGATCCGCAACTTCAGCGGCGACGCTTACGACATCACGTCGCCGGAAGGCCATGCGCTGGCCGTGCGCCTGCTCGACCACGTGCGCGCCCGCATGGTGCAATTCCAGGAAGAGACGGGCCATATGTACAACCTGGAAGCGACGCCAGCCGAAGGCACGACCTACCGCTTCGCCCGCGAAGACCGCAAGCGCTATCCGGCCATCCTGCAGGCGGGTACAGTCGACAATCCGTACTACACGAATTCGTCGCAGCTGCCCGTCGGCCATACGGACGACCCATTCGAAGCGCTGGAATTGCAGGACGCGCTGCAGCGCAAGTACACGGGCGGCACGGTGCTGCACCTGTACATGACGGAAGCGCTGTCCGACGCCAACGCCTGCCGCGAACTGGTAAAACGCGCGCTGAGCCGCTTTTCGCTGCCCTACATTACCGTCACGCCCACGTTTTCCATCTGCCCGCGCCACGGCTACCTGGCCGGCAAACATGAATTCTGCCCCACCTGCGACGCGGAACTGATCGCCCGCAAGCAGTCCGATCTCGCTCACCCACTCAAGGAAACACCATGAACGCACGTCCCGACTTCACTCCCGCCATCACCCTGCTCGACACGGAACGCCAGCGCTGCGAAATCTGGACGCGCGTAATGGGCTACCACCGCCCCGTCGCCTCGTTCAACATCGGCAAGCAGGGCGAATTCCACGAGCGCCAGTATTTTACGGAAGCGAGCGCCCGCGTGGGCCAGCCCGCCTGCCATGGCGCTTGAACTGAAAGTGGGCGGCCTGACGCCCTTTTCCGCCACCGACTACCCGGGCAAGCTGGCGGCCGTGGTGTTCGTGCAGGGCTGCCCCTGGCGCTGCGGCTATTGCCACAATCCGCACTTGCAGGCGCGCACGCCGGAAGGCGCCATGCCGTGGCAGGACGTCCTGACCTGGCTGCGCCGCCGCGTGGGCCTGGTCGATGCCGTCGTCTTCAGCGGCGGCGAAGCGTGCATGGATCCGGCACTGGCGCGCGCCATGGAGGACGTCAGGGCACTGGGTTTCGGCATCGGCCTGCACACGGCCTGCATCTATCCGCAGCGCCTGCGGGAAGTGCTGCCCCTGGTCGACTGGGTGGGCTTCGACATCAAGGCGCCGTTCGCCGACTATCGTCAGGTGACCCGCGTGGCCGGCAGCGGCGACCCGGCGCGCGCCTGCCTCGATGCCATCCTCGCCAGCGGCGTGGCCTACGAATGCCGTACCACCACCCACCCCGACCTGCTGCCGGACGAGCAGTTGCTGGCCCTGGCCAGCACCCTGGCCGCGAAAGGCGTCGACAACTACGTGCTGCAGCAGTTCCGCGCCGAAGGCTGCGCGGACGCGGCGCTGTCCGGCCGCCCCCTGCACGGCTATCCGGCGGCGACGACTTTGGCGCAAATCGGCGCCATGTTTCCGCGATTTACATTCCGTAATCATGGCAGTTGATTCTGCGGCCCAAAAATTGCTGAAAGCTTCACAAAATTCCCCGTTCTGCAACGCTGAAATGTCTTGCGTACTGTAATGTATCAACTGTGCCGCGCGCCATGCGCAGCCCATCAGATTCCTCACTCCGCATTACAGATAAGCGTCATCCATGAACGATTTCACCGCAGTCAGTCCAGGCATCCCTTCCACCCACGCCGACATCCTGTACGGCCCGCCGCGACCGGATCTGCTGCGCGAGGAAGTACTGGCCGACCTGCTGGAAGCGACGGCCCGCCGCTGTCCCGAGCAAATTGCCCTGATCGATGGCGAACGCCGCATCACGTATGCGCAGCTCGATGCGCAAGCCAGCCTGGCCGCAGCTCGCCTGGTGGCGGCCGGCGTCAAGCCCGGCGACATCGTGGGCCTGTGGCTGCCGCGCGGCGCCCATCTGCTGCTGATGCAGGCAGCCATCGCCAAGGCGGGCGCCGCCTGGCTGCCCGTCGATGAAGATACGCCCGTCGAGCGCCTGCAGGTGTGCCTCGATGATGCGAATGGCTTTGGTGTCGTCAGCTGCGCGCAGTTCGCGCCGCGCCTGTTTGACGCCGGCGTCAAACGTCCCGTGTGGACGGCGGAAAGCCTGCTGGCCCCCTCCGCACCGGGCGAACAGCTGCCCGCGCGCGGCGCCGTACTGCCCGAACACCCGGCCTACGTGATCTACACATCCGGTTCCACGGGCAAGCCCAAGGGCATATTGATCAATCAACGCAGCATCTGCCACTTCCTGCGCAGCGAAAACGCCGTGCTGGAAGTGACGCAGTCCGACACCGTCTACCAGGGCTTTTCCGTCGCCTTCGACATGTCGTTCGAGGAAATCTGGATCGCCTACCTGGTAGGCGCCACGCTGTGGCTGGGACCCAAGGAGATGTCGGGCGACCCGGAAGCCTTGCCGCGCGCACTGGCCGACAACAAGGTCACCGTTCTGCACGCCGTGCCGACCTTGCTGGCCCTGTTCGCCGAGGAAGTGCCAAGCCTGCGCCTGATCAACCTGGGCGGCGAAATGTGCCCGGAGTCGCTCGTCGAGCGCTGGTCGCGCCCGGGCCGCGCCATGTTCAACACCTATGGTCCCACGGAGGCGACCGTCTCGTGCAGCCTGGCGCGCCTGCGGCCCGGCGAGCCGGTGACCATCGGCACGCCGCTGCCCAACTACGGTTTGCTGGTGCTGCAGGTGGCCGAGCCGGGAGAAAACCGTCCCTTGACCTTGCTGGCGCGCGGCGAGACGGGTGAGCTGTGCATCATCGGCCCGGGCCTGGCCGAGGGCTACCTGGGCCGGCCCGACCTGACGGTGGAAAAATTCCTGCCCAATCCCTGGAGCACGGGCCCCGACGATGCGCGCCTGTACCGCACGGGCGACCTGGCCCGCATCGATCTTGATGGCCAGGTGCTGTGCCTGGGCCGCGCCGACGACCAGGTCAAAATCCGCGGCTTCCGCGTGGAACTGGGCGAGATCGAAGCCGTGCTGGCGCAGCAACCGGGCGTGGGCACGGTCGCCGTCTTGCTGCGCAAGGATGACGGCATCGACCAGCTGGTGGCCTACATCGTCGGCAGCGACGAGGCACCCGGGGATGCCCTCGCTGCCAAGACCCTGCGCACGGCATTGAACCTGCACCTGCCGCCCTACATGGTGCCCGGCCGTTTTGAATTGCTGCCGCTGATGCCGCGCCTGACCTCGGGCAAGATCGACCGGAAGGCGTTGAAGGCCATGCCGCTGTCCGCGCCGCCGCCGGGCGAGGCGGGGGAATCGGACGTTCCGGAAACGCCGGCCGAAGCGGCCCTGTTCGCGGCGCTGGCCAAGCTGTTCCCGGGCCAGGCGATCTTGCGCCAGCTGGACTTTTTCAGCGACCTCGGTGGCCACTCCTTCCTGGCCGCGCGCCTGGCATCCGCCCTGCGCGCCGATCCGGCCTACGCCCACATGACGGTGCGCGATATTTACCAGAACCGCCAGATCGGCAAGATCGCCGCCGTGCTCAATGAGGCGCCGGCGCTGGCCACGCCGGAAGCGCAATGGACGCCGCCGTCGACCCTGAAGCGCTGGACCTGCGGCGCGGCGCAGGCGGCGGCCGTGCCGGGCCTCGTCACCCTGCGCATGGCGCAGTGGATGGCGCCCTTCTTCACCTACCACTTCTTCACGGGCGACACGGGCGACACCGTGCCGCGCGCCATCGCCGCCTCGATCGCCGTGTTCCTGCTGGCGACCCTGGCCGAATTTGCCATTGCGATTGCCGGCAAGTGGCTAATCGCAGGACGCTTGAAGCCAGGCAGCTATCCGCTGTGGGGTGTCACTTACTACCGCTGGTGGCTGGCCGACCGCCTGGTCGAATCGGCGCCCGCCTATCTGCTCAGCGGCTCGTCCCTGAACAGCTGGTGGCTGCGCGCGCTCGGCGCGAAAGTGGGCAAGGAAGTCGTCATCGGCTCGATGACCCTGCGTGCGCCCGACTTGCTGTCCATCGGCGACAACGTCAGCGTGGGCAATGCCGTCAACTTTGAAAACGCCCGGGTCGAGCGAGGCCGTTTGCTGCTGGGCCAGATCGACATCGGCGACGATGCCTGCATCAGCTCTTACGCGATTTTGGAAGGCAATACCACGGTGGGCGCGTTTGGCCACCTGGAGGGACAGTCCGCGCTGGCCGATGGCGCCGCGGTACCGGCCGGACGCGTGTACACGGGCTCGCCCGCGCGCGACATTGGCGCGTTCGACGTGGCCAGCCAGCCGCCGCGCCCCGCCGTCTCGCGCCTGCGCCTGACAAGCGAAACCGTGTTCTTCTGCTTCGGCATGGTCTTGATCGCCGTGCTGTTCTTCATGCCCGTCTTCCCCAGCTTCGTGCTGATCGACTGGTTCGACGAGCGCGAAATGATGCCGTGGCTGCAGGGACGCGATGTGACGACCCAGCTGGCCCGCTACTTCCTGCTGGCCTTCCCCGCCAGCGCCGTGCTGATCGTGCTCACCGCCCTGCTGTCGGCCGCCATCCGCTGGGGTGCGCTGCCGCGATTGAAACCGGGCAGCTCGCCCGTGCACAGCAATATCTATTGCGCCAAGTGGCTGGTCAGCCATATCCAGGAATCGAGCCTGAACGTCCTGCACGGCATCTACGCCACCGTGTACGCGCCGTACTGGTACCGCCTGCTGGGCGCCAAGGTAGGCAAGGGCGCCGAGATTTCCACGGCCCTGGGCGTGGTGCCTGACATGCTGACCCTGGGCGATGACACTTTCATCGCCGATGCCGTCATGCTGGGCGACGAGCAGATCGATGGCGGCTGGATGACCATGCGCCCCACCGTCGTTTCACACCGCAGCTTCGTCGGCAACGGCAGCTATATCCCGGACGGCACCACCCTGCCCGAGCACGTGCTGATCGGCGTGCACACGCATGCGCCGCGCAATGAACAGATGCACAGCGGCGACACCTGGCTGGGCTCCCCGCCCATGCACTTGCCCGCGCGCGAACAGGTCAGCGGCTTTGCCGAACACCTGACGTTCAAGCCATCGCTGTTGCGCCGCCTGGGCCGCAGCCTGATCGAAGCCTTCCGCATCGTCGCGCCGCACGCCGTGGTGATCGCCGTCGGCTACACCCTCGTGCTGGACGTGATGCCGATCGCGGGTGCCGGGCGCTGGGGTGAAGTGGTGAGCGACCTGGCCATCGCCGGCCTGGCCTACGGCATCGGCAATTTCCTGGTGGTCGTGCTGTTCAAGTGGCTGCTGCTGGGACGCTACCGCAAGCACGCGGCGCCCATGTGGACGCCGTTCGTGTGGATTTCGGAAGGCGTGACCAATCTGTATGAAGGCATCGCCGTGCCCAACTTCATGCGCTACCTGCGCGGCACGCCGTGGCTGCCGCTGGCCTTCCGGCTGTTCGGCTGCAAGATCGGCCGCGGCGTCTACATGGACACGACGGACATCACGGAATTCGACTGCGTGCACATCGGCGACTACAGCGAACTGAACGCGCTGACCTGCCCGCAAACGCATCTGTTCGAAGACCGCGTGATGAAGATCGACCACGTGGACATCGGCCAGCGCGTCTACATGGGGCCGCGCAGCTCCGTGCTGTACAGCGCCAAGGTGGGCGACAACGCGCGCCTGGGACCATTGACCCTCGTGATGAAGGGCGAGCACATCCCCGCCGGCAGCAACTGGGCGGGCTGCCCGGCCGCGCCTTTGCGCAACTGATCACAGATGATGGACTCTACGGTGCTCTGGTCCGGGGATGGCGTGCTGGTGATCGGCATCGCCGCCGTGCTGCCGCGCGCCGAAGCGCGCCTGCGCATCCGCGCCGCCGTATGCGAGGCGGTGGCGCAGTGGCTGAAGTTAAATATCGAGACGATTTCGGTGGCGTCAACGCCAGGCGCCCCTCCCCGCTTGCGGCTGGCCGGACGCGCGGCCAGCCTGTCGTTCAGCCATGACGAGGGACTGTCGCTGGCCGCCATAGGCCTGCATGGTCCTGTCGGCATCGACGTGATGCGCGTGCAGGACATTGGCGACTGGTTCCATCTGGCGCGCGATTATCTGGGGCCGCAGGTGACCGAGGAACTGGCCGCCTGCCCCGATGCGCAGCGCCCATTGGCGCTGGCGCAAGCGTGGACGGCGCGCGAGGCGGCGCTCAAGTGCGCGGGGGAGCAGTTGATGGAGTGGGATGACTTAGCATTGAATTGTCATTTGCAAGCCGTGGAGACACCGCAAAATTTCGTGGCTATGTTGGCGACAATCCGGGGTCAGACCCGGCGGGTCTGACCCCAGCTTTACGCTGTTGGGTTGATTCCCTCTCAATCCTCTTTACCGTCACCAGCCCCGCCAATCTGGACGAAAATCAGTTTTACGATAATACTGACGAGCAGTCCCAGCACCCCGATCAATTCCAGCATGGTCTTTCCTTTGCAGTGACAGCAGACCAGGCCACTGTAGCGCGAATGGCGGGGCCGAGCCAATATCAAATCAGGCAGTATCCGATCTCGAAAAGGCATACGATTGATTTCCATCAGACAGTTCCGCTACTTTGTCGAAGTCGTCGATGCGGGCAGCTATTCGCGCGCGGCGGAAAAGCTGTACATCGCGCAGTCGGCCCTGAGCCGGCAAATCAAGGAGCTCGAGGGCGAGGTACAAGCGCTGCTGCTCACGCGCGACGCACGCCATATCGAGCTCACGCCCGCGGGACAAGTCTTTTATGAGCGAGCAAAACGCATCCTCGACGACATCGACGAAACCGTGCGCCAGACGCGCCACGTGGGACAAGGCGCGCAAGGCATCATCCGCCTGCTGCATTCAAGTTCCGTCACCCTCACGCCCGCCATCGGCGCCGTGCTGAACCGCCTGCTGGCGCAGTTCCCCGGCGTTTCGCTCGATGTGTCGAAGGGATCGTCGGAAAACCAGGCTGCCGACATCGAGGAAGGCCGCGCCGACCTGGGTCTCGTACGCCTGCCCACCTTGCGCAAGCACGCCAACATCGTCGTGCGCGAACTGTTTGCGGAAAAGCTGGTGGTGGCCGTGTCGGCGGCGTCGCCGCTGGCCGCGCTGGAACGCACGACGATTGCCGCCCTGCGCGACGAAGCGTTCGTCTCGATCCCGCACAAGGACCGCGGAGGCCTCAGCTACCTGGTGGCGGGCCTGTGCCTGGCGCAGGGTTTCTTTCCGAAGGCGGCGCGCGCCCTGTCGCGCAAGACGTCGCAGCTGAACCTGATCGAGGCCAACATGGGCATCGCCATCGTCCCCGACAGCATGCGCCTGGTGGCACCGCCGGGCGTGCGTTTCATCGCGCTGCCGGACGAGGAATCGCACTCCGTCGTCGGCCTGATCTCGCCGCGCGCGGCCAGCGGCATGGTGGCTGCGTTTACGGAGGCGTTCGTGCGCGAGATGAATACACTCTAGCCTTCCGCATACAGCGCCGCATCGACGTCGCGCACGGCCGCCATCAGCAAGGCCAGCTTCATGACATCGAGCTGGCCATCCGTGCGCACGCGCGAACACAGGTCGATGCCGTAGGGGCGCACCTGGCGCAGCGCTTCCATCACATTGTTCGCATCGAGGCCGCCGGCCAGAAAAACGGGACGGGGGCTGGCGCGCACGAAACGCGCGCTGACGGACCAGTCGTGCGTGCGGCCCGTGCCGCCCAGTTCCGGCACCGCCGCGCCAGGACGCCCCGAGTCGAGCAGGAAAGCATGGACGTGGGGCGCGTAGGCGGGAATCAGGTCCAGCGCCTCCGGCCCCTCCACGTGGATCACCTGCACGCGCCGCACGTGCGGCAGCAAGCGCGCCAGTTTCTCGACCTCGCCCGGGTCGATATGGCCGACGATCTGCACGGTCGATGGCTGCGTGGCGCGCACGTGTTCGGCGATGGCTTGCGCCGTCGTCTCGGACGTCAGCAGGAAAGTGGCCACGGGCGGCGGCGTCCAGGCGGCGATCTGCGCGATGCGCGCGTCGGGAATCGGGCCGGGGCCGGACGGCATGGCCGCCACCAGGCCCAGCGCGTCGGTGCCGGCGGCAATGGCCAGTTGCGCTTCGTCGATGGAAGCGATACAGCAAATCTTGATGCGGGTTCTCATGGCCTTGCGTATTCAAATGGGATGAGCAACATTACAACACAGGGCGGCACGCGCGCCAAGACACGCGGTCAAGGCCGCGCCATGCCGCCGCCAAACCATCACCAGCACAGCAACGAGCAAGGGCAGACTCTTTGGCGTCTGATCGTCAGCCCGCGCCGATTGACACGCGCCAGGCGGCGGACGATACTTGATTTATCCGGGGTTGCCATTGGAAGCCGTACATGCGTATCGTCGACTTTGAAGTCCGCAAGGAGTGTCCGCCGCAGTTGTGCAACTGCGAACGCGAGCGCCTGCTCGGCGATGCGCAGGCGGACCTGTCCATCCTGCGCCTGAACCTGACGGAAGAAAAGCGCCTGCTCGCGCACATCGAGGGCATCGCCACCCATGCCCAATTACAGAAGCTGCAACTGCTGTTGCAGAAAAACCTGGGCGTGGAATTGCAGATTACACCGGGCAGCGGCGAAGTGCGCACCGTGCGCGGCTTCCAGATCCGCCTGCTGGAACGGCCCGGCCTGTGCCGCAAAACGCGCGCCGCCATTCCGGCCGCCGTGCGCCGCTGCCTGGCCGCGCACCCCGAGATCGCGTTTGCGATCTTGAATGAAAACGATTTGCTGGGTGGGATGTGAGCCGGGTAGGTCGGATTAGCGGGTACCGCGTAATCCGACACCATTGTTGGCGTATATGCGAATGTCGGATTACGCTCCGCTAATCCGACCTACGCCGCCACGCTGGCGCGGATGGGAATGACCTTGCCCTTCGCTTCGCGCGCCCTTAACTGCCCGCAGCCGCCCTCCACATCCTGCCCGGCCGAATCGCGTAGCTTCGTCAGCACGCCACGCGCGTGCAGGGCGGCGGCAATGGCGCGCGCCTTTTCCCAGCTGGGGCGCTTGAACGGCAAGTCGGCTATGGTGTTATACGGGATCATGTTGAGCACCGCGTACTTGCCCTTCAGGAGTTCCACGATGCCATCCATCTCGTCCTCGCCATCGTTGACGCCTTCCATCAGGGTCCACTGGTACTGCACCGGGTAGCCGGTCAGGCGCGCATACGACTCGCCGAACGCCACCAGCTCGCGCGCCGACAGCCTGGGTGCGCGCGGCAGCAGCTGTTCGCGCAGCGCCGGCCTGGTCGTGTGCAGCGACAGGGCCAGCGCCGGCTTGACACGACCTTGCGGCAGACGCTCGAAGGCGCGCGGGTCGCCCACCGTGGAAAACACGAGGTTCTTGTGGCCGATATTGCCCTCGGTGCCCAGCAACTCGATCGCTTCCATCACATTGTGCAGGTTATGCGCCGGTTCGCCCATGCCCATGAAGACGACTTTTTTCACGGGGCGCAGGGTGCGCGCCAGTACCACCTGGGCGACAATTTCTCCGCTGGTCACTTGCCGGATCAAGCCGTCGCGGCCCGTCATGCAGAACTGGCAGCCCACAGCGCACCCAACCTGGCTAGATACGCACAAGCCATCGCGCGGCAGCAGCACGCTTTCCACCGTCTGGTCATCGTGCAACCCCACCAGCAGGCGCGCGGAACCGTCAGCGCCCGGATGGGTACTGAGCAGCTTCAGCATGCCCTGCAATTCGAGGTCGAGCGCGGGCAAGGCCTCGCGCACGGGCAGCGGCAAAAAATCCTCGGCGCGGCGCCGGCCCTGGTCGTGCGGCTGGCCCTGTATCCAGTCGCGCAGCACGCGCTGTTCGTGCAGGGGCTTGGCGCCCAAGGCGCGCAGGCGCTGGCGGATGGTATCGATTTGCATAGCGTCTGAATAAAAAAACGGCGCGCAGGAATGAAACCAGCGCGCCGTGTTACGGGTAAAAGCTTTAGACCTTCTTGACGAATTCCGTTTTCAGGCTCATGGAACCGAAACCGTCGATCTTGCAGTCGATATCGTGGTCGCTGTCGACCAGGCGGATGTTCTTGACCTTGGTGCCCATCTTGACGACACCGCCGCCGCCCTTCAATTTCAAGTCCTTGATGACGCTGACCGTGTCGCCGTCCTGCAGGATGTTGCCGGCCGAATCGCGGTACACCTTGGCGCCCTCTTCCACCGCTTCGCCGGCCGTGGCCGACCATTCATGCGCACATTCAGGGCAGATCAACTGGCTGCCGTCTTCGTACGTGAATTCGGATTTGCATTGCGGGCATGGTGGTAATGTGCTCATTTTCTTCTCTGTCTGGTGAACAGCGCGTGCTGTAAAAGCCGACATTATACTGCCTACGCCCCGCATCAGCGGGCTTGTTTCACCATCATTGTCAAGGTCGGCGAATAATCTCGATGGTGCTGTGGACGATTTCCTCGTGGATGCCGATGCGCGCGCGCAGCGCGGCAGCCGTTAATGCGGCATCGCGGCTGACGACGGACAAGGCGCACGAATACAGCTGCTTGCCGACTCGCCACACGTGCAGGTCCACGATGCGCGGCGTATCGCCGGCGCTTTCCACTTCCACGACCTCGCGGATTTCATCCACCACGGGGTGGTCCATCTCGCGGTCCAGCAAGACCTTGCCCGTCTCCTGCATCAGCTTTTTCGCCCACAGGGCCACCAGCACGGCGCCCGCGATACCCATCACGGGATCGAGCCACTGCCAGCCGTAAGCCCAAGCGCCGGCCAGCGCAAGGATGGCCAGCACGGACGTGGCGGCATCGGCCAGCACGTGGATGTACGCAGCTTTCATGTTCAAGTCTTCGCCATGGCCATGATGATCGTGGTGGCCGTGATGATCGTGATGATCGTGATGATCATGCCCATGGCCATGGTGGTGGTCATGGTGCCCGCCGAGGATCAGCGCGCACACGAGGTTGACCAAGAGGCCGAAGGCCGCCACCGCCATCGCCTGCGGATAGTGGATGGGCTGCGGCGAGAACAGGCGCTCGAGCGAGGCCACGACCATCAGCACGGCCACGCCCAGCAGCAGGATGGCGCTCGTGTAGCCGGCCAGCACTTCGATCTTCCACGTGCCGAAGGCAAAGCGGGGGTCGCGCGCATAGCGGCGCGCGGCCGCATACGCAAACGCGGCCAGGCCGATGGCCAGCGCGTGCGAACTCATATGCCAGCCATCGGCCAGCAGGGCCATGGAGTTGTACCACCAGCCGGCGACGATTTCCAGCACCATGGTGGCCAGCGTGATCCACATGACGATACGCGCGCGGCGTTCGGCCTTGCCATTGCTGCTGTCAAAAACGTGTTCGTGCTGCCAGGCGGAGAGGTCTTCCGCGATGTATTGTTGTTTCATGCTGGTCTTTCTGATCGATTATTTGAGGTAGGTGCGCAGGATGCCCGCGATGTCGTCGGCGCCCCTGGCCCGCTCGTCGCCGGAGATATCGGGACTGGCCACGTGCTCGCGCAAGTGTTCTTCGATGACTTCGGCCATCAGGCCATTGACGGCGCCGCGCACGGCGGCGATCAGCTGCAGCACTTCGCCGCAGTCGCGCCCCTCTTCCAGGCCCCGCTCCAGGCCTTCCACCTGCCCCCGAATACGCTTCACGCGATTGAGCAGCTTCGTCTTGTTGTGCGCCGTGTGTCCCATGATTCCACCCTGATAAATACTATAGGGGGGTATACTATCAGAAAGCACCACACTACATCGACAAGGCATGCCCGCCTCAAGGAGCAGGCGCGATCTTTTGCAGCTTGCTGGCCAGCGAGGCATCGGACAGTTCGCCCAGATGCGTATCGACCAGGCGTCCCCGCGCGTCGTAGAACAGGGTGGTGGGCAGGGCCGAGGAACCGGCCGCCTTGCCCAGCGCCGCCCCGCTGTCGAGCACCACATTGCGCAGGGTCACGCCGCTCCTGCCCAGGAAATTGCTGGCCGCCGCCGCATCCTCGCGCTGGTTCGCATACACGAAGACGATATCGGCGCGCGCCTGCTGCGCGGCGGCCAGCACGGGCATCTCGCGCCGGCATGGCGGACACCAGCTGGCCCACAAGTTCACCACCAGCGGCTTGCCGCCGGCCAGCGCGGCCAGGCTCGTTGGCGCGCCGTCGAGCGCATGCAGGGCCACGGCCGGCAAGGCCGTCGGCTTGTCGTAGGCCAGCGAGATCCCCGCGTTCAACACGCCCCAGGCCATTGCGCCGGCCGCCACGCTGATGGCCAGCGGACGGCGCATGGCCGCCATGGCGGTACGCCGGCAGCGCCACGCGGCGATGGCCAGCGCGGCCGCGATGCCGGCCGGCGCGAGGAAGCCGCCATCGCGGATATTGATGATGGACCAGGGCGCGGCCAGGTACTGTTCGTGCCAGCGCAAGACGAATGCCAGCCGCGCCGCCAGCAGGCCGGCGATCAGCATGTCGGAAACGAGGGGACCGGCGTCCGGTAACTGGCGTGATCTGCGCAGCCACCACGCCACGCCGTAGGCGACGCACAGGAAAACGAACAGCAGGACGAGGCCCGTGGGCAGGGCCAGGGGACCGATTTGCAGGGACAGCATGGGCGCTTTCATCAACAGTCAAGGCGCCCATTGTGCCTCAAGCTCCGCCGGGCAACGCCACGCGGCAAAGACGAGCGGGCCTTTTTCCTACGCCAGGCACCGCAGCGCGCCTACCGCGCCAGCAGGCTGCCATGGGCATCATGGATGCCTGGCACACTCGCACGGGAGCAAGAGATGAACAAAGACATCAACAAGGTGGTGGCGAAGGGCGCGCCGGCACAGGCACATACGGGCTGGACCCTTGGTGCGCTGGCCTTGGGCGCGGCGTGGCTGTTTGTCCGCAGCCGCAGCCGGCAGGCGGAGCGTGCGCATCCGGCTGCCGGCCAATTTCTCGATGTGCACGGCACGCGCCTGCACTACCTGAGCCAGGGTGAAGGTCCCGTCATCGTGCTGTTGCATGGAAACGGCGTGATCGCGGAGGACTTTCGCCATGCGGGCCTGTTCGAGCAGCTGGCGCGCACGCACCGCGTGATCGCCTTCGACCGGCCCGGCTTCGGCTACAGCAGCCGGCCGCGCGGCACGCTGTGGACGCCGGCCGCCCAGGCCGCGCTGCTGGCGGCCGCGCTCGGGCAGCTGGGCGTACACCGCTCCATCGTCCTGGCGCACTCCTGGGGCACCCTGGTGGCGATCTCGATGGCCCTGCAGCAGCCGCAGCTGGTGCAAGCCCTGGTGCTCGCTTCCGGCTACTACTATCCCAGCGTGCGCTTCGATGTACTCACGGCAACGCCGGCCATCCCCGTCATCGGCGATGTGCTCAGCCATACTGTGTCGCCGCTGCTGGGACGCCTGATGTGGCCCCTGCTGGTTAAACGCGCATTCGCGCCCTCGCCAGTGCCGGACAGTTTCAAACGCCTGTCGCCGTGGATGATGCTGCGGCCCGGCCAGTTGCGCGCCGAGGCGGAAGAAACGGCCATGATGATACCGAGCGCGGCGGTGCTGCGCAAACACTACCCGGAACTGCGCATGCCCGTGTCCATCGTGGCCGGACGCGAGGATGCGATCGTCAGCGCCAGCTACCATTCCGCGCGCCTGCACGATGAGCTGGACAACAGCGAACTGACCTTGCTGCCCGGCGCAGGCCACATGATCCAGCACCTGTCGCAGCCCACCCTGCTGCGCGAAACGGCGCGGGTCGGATACGACGCCGGCATCGGACTCGGCCAGGGAGACGCCGGCGTCAGGTAAGCAGCGCTTCCTTGCGCACGAAATGCATGGCTTGCGGCTGGTCCACCAGCACGCACTGCTTGCCCGTGCGCTTGCAGTGGTCGTGCACGCGCCAGTAGGCGTCGTGGCTGACGCAGCCCGTCTGGCAAATCACCAGGTCGGCCGCCACCAGGCCCGCTTCCAGCGCGGCCACGTCATCGGCGCCGTCGTCGCCGCCCGCATGGTGCAGGAAGCGCCCGCCGGCCTGCTCGATGGCCTGCTGCGCCACGTTGGCGCCGGCGGCCTGCTGGCCCGCATTCGAGTCCAGATAGCTGCCCACATACAGCACGGCTTTTTCGCGCACGTCGGCCTGCATGGCTGGCGCGGGCAGCCACTGCAGGCGCAGCAGCTCGCGCATCAGGTCCTGCACACGCTCGCTGAGCCACTCGACCTTGCGCGCCAGCCTGGCACGCGTCGGCAAGCCCGGCACGCTGGCCGCCAGTTCGGCCAGTTCGTCGCGTGCCAGCGCCAGCTGCGTATCGCGGATCACCACCTGCGCCCGCGCGCGCATCAATTCCGACTCCAGCTGCGCGATGTGGGTCGCCTGTTCGGCCTGCATCGCGCTGCAACGCGCCTGCGCGCGGCCGTACTCCCCCATCAGCACGCGATGCTCGTGCGCGATGCTCTCCTCGATACCATACAAACTGTCCATTGTGCCCTCCTCCACTGCCCGCGGCGCGCTGGCGCCCGCCCATCGTTCACGACCTTGCCTGAATTATAAATGAGAATCATTTCTATTTGTGCTTGAGCCGCGCTGCTGGCATGGGTATAGCCAGTGAGATACCCATCCTTGCATATATGCATTTCAATCGAATCGCGCTTGTTAAATAATTATTTCTAGGGTGTAATCTTACAAATAAATCATCGCGTCCACTGCAAATCCGTACCATCCGCCACACGGAGCGCCAGGCAATGTCCGATACCACCCACGCAAGCGCAGCATCCCCGTCATCCAGTTCGCCGTCGCCGGCGGGCGGCTTTTCGCAGGCCACGCGCCTGCTGAAGCTGAGCACGCCGCTGGGCCAGGATGTGCTGCTGGCCGAATGCGTGCGCGGCGAGGAAGGCCTGGGACTGGGCTATATCTTCCACATCGCCGCCCTGTCGCTCGATGCGGCCATTCCTCTCAAGTCGCTGATCGGCCAGCCCATCCTGCTGGAATTGCGCACGGCCGCTGGCGCCGAGAACTGGCGCCCTTTCCATGGCCATGTCACCGCGGCCGAACTGGCGGGCGCGAACGGCGGCTTTGCCCGCTACAACCTGACCATGCAGCCGTGGACGGCCTTCCTGGCGCACGGCCGCGACAGCCGCGTCTTCCAGGACCTGGCGGTACCGGACATCCTCGAAGTCGTCTTTGCCCGCTACCAGGGCCAGGGCATGCTGGCGCCAGCCTGGCGCTTCGACCTGCTCGACCGCGCGGCCTATCCGAAACGCAGCATCTGCAGCCAGTACCAGGAAAGCGACTGGGCCTTTGCCGAGCGGCTGATGAGCGAGGAAGGCCTGTTTTATTATGCCGAACACACGGGTGACGCGGGCAGCGCCAGCCTGGGCAGCCATACCCTCGTCATCGCCGACCACAACGGCAGCTTCAAGCCCAACGCCCAGGCCAGCATCGCCTACAGCCAGCCCGGCGCCGTCATGCCGCAAGACACGATGGACCGCTGGCGCATGCAGCTGCGCCAGCAAACCAACGGTATCGAACTGTCCAGCTGGGACTACCGTGCGCTGGGCGGACGGCCCATCAGCGCCGCTGGCGCCCATGACGGAACGATGGCGCTGGTCAGCCGCGACGCGCCCGGCGCCTATGCCTACCCGTCGCGCGAGCACGGACAACGGCTGGCCGAGCGCCAGCTGCAGGCGCTGACGGCGGCCAGGGAAGTGTTTACCGGCGCCGGCACCGTACGCACCCTGGCGCCCGGCACCACGTTTACTCTAAGCGGCCAGGCGCAAACGGATGCGGCGGGCGGTGGCGACGCAGCGAGCTTCCTCGTCACCCGCACGGTGCACCTGATGCATAACAACCTCGATGCGGAACTGGGCTGCGGTATGCTGCAGCGCTTCGGCCGGGGCTTGCTCGACGCGCTGATCGGCGAAGAGGCGGCCGGCAGCCTGCACGCCGTCGGCGACACCATCAGCGAACGCCCGCCCTACCGCAACCGCATCGACGCCATCCGCAGCAAAATCCCCTACCGCAGCACCTATGCCAACGGCCACGGCCAGTTGCTGCATCCGCGCCCCGTCATCATGGGCCAGCAGACGGCCATCGTCGTCGGCCCGGCCGGCGCCCAGCTGCATACGGACCGCGACCACCGCATCAAAGTGCAATTCCACTGGCAGCGCGGGGCGCAAAGCCATAGCCGGCTGGCGCATCCGGCCGCCGACGGCCACACGGGCGCGCCCGGCGACGACAGCGCCGGCACCTGGGTCAGGGTGGCCACGCCGCTGGCGCCCGTCGCCGGCGCCAACTGGGGCAGCAACGCCCTGCCCCGCGTGGGCCAGGAAGTGCTCGTCGACTTCCTGGAAGGCAATATCGACCGCCCCGTCGTCATCGGCACGCTGTACAACGGCCGCGGCCAGGCGGACGCGCAAAACAACCAGGTCAGCCAAGGCACGGGCGCGGCGACGGGCAACGCGCCGGCCTGGTTTCCCGGCCAGGCCGGCGCCCATGCCCACCCGGCGGCCTTGTCGGGCATCAAGACGCAGGCATTGCCAACGAGCCAGGGCGGCGGCGGCGCCTACAGCCAGCTGGTGTTCGACGACAGCCCGGGCCAGGGCCGCGTCGCCCTGCAGCGCCACGCCGGCCCCCATCAGGGCACGGCCGAACTGAACCTGGGCCATTTGCGCCACCAGAGCGACAACCAGCGGCTGGCGCCTGCCGGCTTCGGCGCCGAGCTGAAAACGGAACACAGCGCCGCCCTGCGCGCGGGAGCGGGCATGCTGCTGTCGGCCCATGGCCGCGACGCCAGCGGCAACCACATGGATGCGAAGGAAGCGCTGGAACAGCTCACGCACAGCTTGCAGCTGCAGACCTCGCTGGCTGAGCAGGCGCAAAAACATTTCGCGCTCGAGATGGCCAGCCCGGATACCGCCGGGACAGCCGCCCCGACACCCCCGGCCACGCCGGACCAGCCGGAGACGCCGTCGCCAGCCGCCCAGCTCCCCGCCCTCGCCCAGATGCAGCACAGCATCGAGGTCTTGGGCGCGACGGCCGAGGGCGCCGCCGCTGCGGGCCAGGGTCAGCAGGCGGCGGGCGGCGACGGCCAAGCCAGCGCGTATGGCGACCCGCTGCTGCAATTATCCAGCCCGTCCGGCATCGCCGCCACCACGCCGGCCAGCGCCGTGCTGGTCGCGGGCGGCAATGGCAGTCTGGCGGCGGGCGCAGATCTCAACTTTGCCGCGCAGGGCAACAGCCTGTACGCGCTGGGCAAGGGCATCAGCCTGTTCACCTACGGCAAGGCCAACAGCAAGGACAAGCCCAACCAGGAAACGGGCATCCGCCTGCATGCGGCAAGCGGCAAGGTCAGCAGCCAAAGCCAGTCCGATGCGACACGGCTGACGGCGGACAAGGCCGTTACCGTCAGCAGCACCGCCAAGAGCGTCACGGCGGCGGCCAAGCAGCACATTCTGATGACGGCCCAGGGCGCGTACATCCGCCTCGAAGGCGGCAACATCATGCTGCATGGACCGGGCAAGATCGATTTCAACGCCAGCATGAAGGAATTGACGGGGCCGGCAAGCAGCCAGGCGACCTTGCCGGCGATGCCCAGCCTGTCGGCCATGTCGTCCATCAATGCCGCCGGCCCCTACACCGGCCGTTATGCCCTGAACAAGAATATCGATAATACGTTCCAGGGATATCGCTACAAGATCGAATCGAATAAACAACTGCTGGCTCAAGGGAAGACGGACAAGGCGGGATACACCTCGTTCGTTGATACCGCACAGCGCAGCATGGTGAAAGTCTACAAGGCCATCATGCGCGACGATCAGAAAATTCATGAGCCGTGGGCCGCAGCACTGGAGCGTGCAACCGCCACCCGGCCTGACGATGTCGGCGGTGCGGCAGATGCGTTGGCTGACGACTATCTCGACCAGTACGGAGAGGACGTCTGATGCCAATCCCACTCGTTGTTGTTGCGCTGGGTGAAATCGCATTGCAGGCCGGCGCATGGGCGTGGCGCGGCTATCGGGCCTATGAGACGGTGCAAACGGCGCTGGAGGCCGCCGAAATGGCCAAGTCGATTGCGCAGAGCAAGGAACTGATCAAGCAGAAGATTCGCGGCGTCATCGATAGCATGTCGCAAGAAATCGACGTCAAGTGTTCGACCTTTGCACTGGTCGATCCCGGCGGAAAAAGCACCGTATCGCGCAGGGGCGGCGAAAATATCGAGTGGAAAGAATACATCGAGCGCAAGATCCCTTTCCGTCCCGCTATCAGCATCGTGTGCCAGCTGGCGCTGGAGTCACCGATCAAAGTGCCGCGGCGTATGCGCAGGAAGCTTGGAGGGGCCATTCCCGAAGGTATGATTGAAGTCACCTTGAAGCAAACCACGGCGTCGCTGATGTTCGAGACCATCGACCTGATGCTCGACTGGAAAAGCCCTTTAAAAGCCGAGCCGAACTACAGCCGCGCAACCCAGAAGGCGTATCTGGGCACGCCACCCACGCGCCCGCAGCGGCTCAGTGAAGTCTTCCCATTCTGGCCCCGCCCGCGCGGCAGCCTGGCGCCCGACCTCGTGATTCCGGAATACCGGCAAATGCCATGGGAAATCGACAATGTATTCGCGGCGGTGGAGATCAAGTTTCCGAATGATTGGGTGCAGGTAAAGCAGATGAGAGATTATGTGGAGCTAATGACGCCCAAGAGCGGCATCGCCAGGGAAAAAATCGGCCAGGACCGGGTCGCATTGCTGCGTGTACCGGAAGACTGCATAGGCGTCGCAGCGAAGGAACCTAAAGAGAAAAAGAACGAACAGGAAACCAGATTGAGGAATAGACGATGAGCACAACGGAACGTTTTTTTACTGCCGAAGATGTAGAGGGAATGGTTGCG
>RCUK01000083.1_pt1 | contig 116037 bp, 106 predicted proteins | sample 2166381 | NCBI WGS metagenome assembly RCUK01 (sample SAMN09932809, study PRJNA488358) | compost metagenome | isolation source: compost soil in an enriched community | place: Germany: Experimental Botanical Garden | reverse complement strand
TTAGAAAACCCTTCAGTAGAAATACTGGAGGGTTTTTGCTTTGCGCGGAGGGTTTTACTGCGCACGGTAATTCATGGGCAAAAGCAGCAAAACACCTGGCGATTGACCTGCGCATTGAGCAATCTATCGGCAAAGCCCTATCTTTTAACCCCTCAATTTTCTTCTGAAGCCGGCCGACATCCGCTGCTTGCTGCCGCTCTCATCGTGTTATGACAAACAGATGAAATCCATTCCACGCCATTTCCTTGTCCTACCGTTCCCTTCAATAATTTCCTGAATTTATTCTTCTGTTTCGCCTGGAATACGCGCGAATAAACTTCACAAGACCGACTGCATTTCAGCGCGCAGCTCCGTTCAACTGACATATGACAAGTGGACTAGAGAATGATCGTTCGTGTTTCATCTTGCGCAGCGAGCATGACGCGCAAGATTTGATATCTAGTGATTGCGTTCCAAACAATTTTTAGATACGGTTGTAACGGACGCCTTGAATTGTGTGATTTCTTCTTGCCGATGTCACGGCATGTCGCGCCAATCGATGGCAATAGTGGTTCCCTCGCAGTGCAATTGGAGAGTTGAAATGGATGATGTAGTCATTGTTTCCGCTGGACGTACTGGTGTTGGAAAATTCGGCGGCGCGCTGGCCAAGACCGCGGCTTCTGATCTTGGTGCGCATGTCATTAAAAATTTATTGGCGCGTAGCGGTATTCCTGCAGATCAAATCAGTGAAGTAATCCTGGGTCAGGTATTGACCGCCGGTTGCGGACAAAATCCTGCGCGCCAGGCATTGATACGCGGCGGTATTCCGGACATGGTGCCGGCCTTCACGATCAACAAAGTATGCGGCAGCGGTTTGAAAGCAACGCATTTGGCGACACAGGCGATCCGGTGCGGTGATGCGCAAATCATCATTGCCGGCGGCCAGGAAAATATGAGTGCGTCACCGCATGTCCTGAATAACTCGCGTGACGGTTTCCGCATGGGCGACGCGAAGCTGGTCGACACCATGATCCATGACGGTTTGTGGGATGTCTACAATCAGTACCACATGGGTACGACTGCGGAAAACATCGCAAAGAAATTCGGTATCTCGCGCCAGGAGCAGGATGAGTTTGCACTGGAGTCGCAGAACAAGGCCGAGGCCGCGCAAAAAGCCGGCAAGTTCAAGGATGAAATCATTCCTTTTGAAATCCAGAGTAAAAAGGGAAACACCGTCTTTGACAGTGATGAATACATCAAGCATGGCACGACGCTGGAATCCCTTTCCGCCTTGCGCCCGGCGTTCTCGAAAGACGGTACTGTGACGGCCGGTAATGCTTCTGGCATCAACGATGGCGCTGCGGCCGTGATCATGATGAGCGCGCAAAAAGCCAAGGAGCTTGGCCTGAAGCCTTTGGCCAGGATCAAGGCGTATTCGTCAGCAGGTGTTGATCCGAGCGTGATGGGTATGGGACCGGTGCCGGCGGCGCAACTGTGTTTGAAGAAAGCCGGCTGGAAACATCAGGATCTCGACCTGATGGAAATCAATGAAGCCTTCGCGGCACAGGCGATTGCAGTGAATCGCGAGATGGGCTGGGATACCAAAAAGATTAATGTGAATGGCGGTGCGATTGCGATCGGCCATCCTATCGGTGCATCCGGTTGCCGCATCCTGGTAACGCTGCTGCATGAAATGATACGGCGCGATGCGCATAAAGGTTTGGCCAGCTTGTGCATAGGTGGCGGAATGGGAGTGGCGCTTGCGATTGAACGTTAAGAAACAGGCAGCTGCTTTTACAAAAGAATAAAGAGGAGACAGATATGACACGCCTTGCATTGGTGACAGGTGGCATGGGTGGTTTGGGCGAAGCAATTTGCATCAAGCTGGCAGCACTCGGATATCAGGTGGTCACGACTTACTCGCCGGGCAACAAGAAGGCGGATGAATGGCTGAAGCTGATGAAGGAAAGCGGTTACGATTTCCACGCTTATCCATGTGACGTTTCCGACTATGAATCAGCGCAGCAATGCGTGGCGCAGATTGAAAAGGAAATGGGCCCGGTCGATGTGCTGGTCAACAATGCCGGCATCACGCGCGACATCACTTTCAAGAAAATGGGCAAGACCGATTGGGATGCGGTAATGGCGACCAACCTGGATTCTGTTTTCAATATGACGAAGCCGGTATGCGACGGTATGGTCGAGCGCGGCTGGGGTCGCATCATCAATATTTCTTCGGTGAACGGACAGAAGGGGGCGTTCGGGCAAACCAATTACTCCGCAGCGAAAGCGGGCATGCATGGTTTTACCAAGGCACTGGCGCTGGAAGTCGCGCGCAAGGCAGTCACCGTCAATACGATTTCACCTGGTTATATCGGCACCAAGATGGTGATGGCGATTCCGCAGGATGTACTGGACACTAAAATCGTGCCGCAAATCCCGATGGGCCGTTTGGGCAAGCCGGAAGAAATTGCCGGACTGGTTGCTTACCTGGCTTCGGATGAAGCCGCGTTCTTGACGGGTGCAAACATCGCCATCAATGGCGGCCAGCATATGTATTAAAACGTTTTGCAGCAAAACGCCGGGTCTGGCCCGGCGTTATGAAAGAACACGCTGATTGGATGTCAGGCAGGCTGATCAATCAATTCCTGCAGGCGCTCAATCAGCGTTTCTGTTTTGGTGTAGCCGGATGTCACCAGATGTAATTCACCCGATTTTTCCAGTACCAGGGTAGGGAAGCCGGAGACGCCCCACAGCTTGGTTTGCGTGAAGTCGGCTTCAGTCGCATTGCGCGCTTCTTCCGAAGACCAGGTTTTCAGGAATTCAGCCGCATCGATATTGATGTCCGCTTTTTCAAAGACCGAGACGGCGATATCCGCCAGTACTTCACCCTTGGTGGTGTCCAGGTTCTCTGCATAAAAGCCATGCTGGATCGCATGGAATACATCGAGTGCGGTATCCGGTGCCAGCATGCCGGCAGCGACCACGGCACGGCAAGCCGGCTCGGTGTCGTAGATAAAGCCTTCATGTGACAAGCCATCTTTGGCGAAAGGCAGGCCGCTGACTTCTGCCACTTTTTCCCAGTGGTGCAGCAAGGTGGCCTTCAACTTCTCATCCATCACTTCCTTGTTGTAGGCACGCAAGCCGCCGACGATCAATTCCAGCTGGGTATCCGGCAAGCCGGCCAGCAAGGTGTTGAGCTCAGGCCCGAAGCCGTAGCACCACGAACACATAGGATCAGCGATATAGATGAGTTTGGCCATGAATCAGTTTCCTTGTTATGAGTCGGTCAGGACAGTCAGCAGCATAGCACCAGAGTTCAGCTTTCCGTCGTCGTTGCCACGGATAATTTTGGCTGTTGGCGCAGGGTCTGGACGGTTTTGCTAAAGACTTCGTAAGGTATGACGGCATTCAGCTTGCGCCACAATTGCCACAGCAAATCAGCGTCGGCCAAGGCGCGGTGGCGCGCTTCCGGAATCAGCTCATGGCGCGTAATCAGGCTATCCAGATTGTGTTTCTTTTCGGCCGGGAACAGCGCGCGCGATAGCTTGACCGTACACAACATTTCCGAATCCAGGCGGTGGCCGCTGCGGACGAAAGCGTGGTGCAGGAAGCCATAGTCGAAGCGCGCATTGTGCGCGATGAACAAGCCATCCTGCAGGCGTTCACGTACGGTATCGGCCAGGGTCTCGAAGCTGGGCGCGTTTTCAACCATCTCATCGCTGATACCGGTCAGGCCCTGGATAAATTCGGGAATCGGACGGCCGGGATTGACGAATGTTGACCAGCGCTCGATGCAACCATCGGGAGCGACCGCGACTATGCCGATTTCAGTAATGCGATCATTGACCAGGTTCGCACCGGTTGTTTCCAGATCGACAAATATCAGTTTTTCGTTTGAGCTCATCGCAGCATTGTCCCATGCCTGCCGGGCGCACGTTGCTTTTCAGTGCGGAACGGAACGCAGGGCTTAGGCTGCGGCGCGTACCTTGATGCGTACGTCGCCGAGGGCAACCACCTGGCCTGCGCGGATCTTGCAGGTTTTGCGCAATTCGGTCTGGCCATCCACTTTTACCTTGCCGCTTGCGACCAGGACCTTGCCGGCACCGCCGCTGTCGCAGATGCCGACCAGTTTCAGCAATTGGTTCAATTCGACGAATTCGTCGTTCAGTTCAAATTCAAGTTGTTGCATCGTATGCCTGATTTAAAAGTGGGATGGAATCAAGCCAGGGTCTTGCGTGCATTATCCAGCCACATATCGAGCGTGGTCAGCAGGTCGATCTGGCTGAAGGAGCAGCTTTCTTCGGTGAACAGGCTGCCTGCTTCCAGGCGTCCCAGCAAATCTTCCATCACGGTAGTGTAAGGGCCGGGCAAGGCTGACAGCAGTGCGCTTTGTGCACGCCAGGTCGCGCAAAAGTCAGCGACGCTGAGACGGTCTTGCCGGATGGCATCAAGTGATTCCTGGAGCGATTGCAGTGTTTGAGTGTGCGACATAAAGATAATAAGTAAAAAGCGCGTGCAGGATTACGCGCTATGGAAAACCGGTAATAAAAAGAGTCCGATCACGAGCAGGAAGCCGATGGTCCATGTCATCGAACGCAAGGTGGCGCGGTCCGTCAGGTACAGCAGGGTGTATATCACCCGCGTCACAATAAATGCGACAGCCAGCATATTAATCGAATCCTGCGGTGCATTCAGCTGTTGTGCCACCAGAACACCGGCGGCAAAGAAAGGGAATGCTTCAAAGTGATTGCGATGCGCGCTATCAGCACGGCGTCGCAGGCCTTCCTGTTGTTCCAGCCAGCGCCGCGGTTCGGAATTATCAAAATCGCGTTTGCCCCATTTTGCGATGGCAACCGTCGCCGCAGGCAGGATGCCGGCAATCAATACACACCAGTAAGAAAGATTCATGTCCGTCTCCGCTAAATAGTGAATGTTGCCGGGTGACCAGCGCACAGATTAGCACGCCGGATGATCCTGCCAAACAGATTATGCGGGGCAGATATGCACTAGCGGCTGGGGGCGATCGCTTCCGCGTAGTCGTATAGCGCGCCGAGGATTTCCTCACCGCGCTCATCCGCCGTCTCGGACAATTGGTCGATTTCGGCGAACAGGGTTTCTATCGTGCGGGCACCGCCTTCACCGTCGAACAGGCGGGCCACACGGTGGTCTTCCCAGCGCTGCTGTTCTTCTTCGTTCAATGTATGCGGGAAGTTGCGGGCGCGGTAACGCCAGACGATTTCTTCCAGGCGCGGGTCGGCAAAGCTCGGCCTGGCCTGGGCCAGTGCTTCCGGCGACATTGCGCGCAGCTCTTGCAATGTGCGGCGGTCATTATTGCCGACAAAGCCGCCGTATAAATCCTCATCAACATCGGCCGCGGCTTCCTGCGGGCGGTAAAAGACATCCTGCCAGATGGCAGTCATATCGGGTGCCGCGGCCGCTGTTTCCGCATGTTGCAGGGCGGTCGGGATATCGATTCCCCATTGTTCGGTCATCGCCGGCGACAGCGTCTTCAGATTGTTGATGACGATAGGCGATTTATTCAAGTGGATGGTCTTGATCGGCAGGCGGCCCACACCGTCCGGCAAGGCATCAGCCTTGCTGAACATGCGCATGCGTATAGTTTCTGCATCCAGTGTCGCCAGCTCGGACGGATCGGCCGACAGATCCCACACGATGACTTCATTCTTGTTGGTCGGATGCACCGCCAGCGGCCAGACGACGGCAATACAGCCGCGCTCGGCCGGGATCATGCCGGTGATGTGCAGGAAGGGGCGACGCAGCGGCAGGCCGATTTCAGCTGCAACCTTATCTTTCTTGTGCAGGCCCAGGCAAAAGTCGAACAGTTTAGGTTGACGATCGCGAATCAGGCGCGCCAGCGCAATCGTTGCCCTTACGTCGGACAAGGCATCATGCGCTGCTTCATGCGCAATGCCATTTTCAGCTGTCAATTGTTCGAGGCGGAAGCTGGGCCGACCATCCGGATGTTTCGGCCAGTTGATGCCGTCCGGACGCAATGCATATGCAGTACGAACCACATCGAGGATATCCCAGCGGCCGCAACTGTTTTGCCATTCGCGTGCATACGGATCGATCAGGTTGCGCCAGAACATGAAGCGCGTGACTTCATCATCGAAGCGTATGGTGTTGTAGCCGACGCCTATGGTGCCGGTTTGTGACAAGGCTTTTTCAATTTCAGCGGCGAATTCATGCTCCGGTACGCCACGCTCCAGGCAGACTTGCGGCGTGATGCCGGTAATCAGGCAGGATTGCGGGTCGGGCAGGAAGTCATTGGCCGGCTTGCAATACAGCATGATGGGTTCGCCGATTTCATTGAGCTCGGCATCGGTACGGATCGCGGCAAATTGTGCCGGGCGATCGCGGCGCGGCTGTACGCCGAAGGTTTCGTAATCGTGCCAAAGAAAAGTATGCGTAGACATCGTGAAGTATTGGATTGATAAAGCGAGTGTGGGTTTATATCGCGACCTGATTGCGTCCGGCTTCCTTGGCGCGATACAGCGCGGCATCCGCTGCAGCCAGCAAGCCATCGGCATCCTGTTGCGGAGCCAGTACGGCGACGCCAAACGAAGCCGTGATGTGCGGCAATGGCATATGCATATCGGCAAACACCACCGCCAGCCGCATCCGTTCGCACAGGCGCTGCGCCACCATTGTACCGGCAGCGACATTGCTGTCGGGCAGAATGACGATCAACTCTTCACCGCCATAACGCACGGCAAAATCGCTGGGGCGCAAAGCGGCGCTCAATACGCCGGCCGCAGTACGCAGTGCGGTATCACCGAGCAGGTGACCGTATTCATCGTTGAAACGTTTGAAATGGTCGAGATCTATCATGATCAGGGCCAGCGGCCGCTTGCTTGCGTGGGCTTCGTCGACCAGCACCGATAGCTTGTCATTGAGCCAGGCGCGATTATGCAGATTGGTAAGGCCATCGACCATGGAAAGCTGGCGATAGAATTCGCCGACTTTTTCCCGGCGGCGCAATTGGGCATTGGCGGCGCGCAAGCGGAACGATAGCTGGCGCAGCAGGTTGCGCGCAACGCCGTCGGCTTCATCGATCAGGCGCCACAGCGTGGCGGATTCAATCACCAGCAGTTCGGTTTCCTGCAATGCTTGCAGCGTACTGGAGTGGGCGATATCGTCGAGCACCGAAAGTTCGCCCACGCTTTCGCCTGGCAGGATTTTTTCGGTGCGTATGCCCTGTGTCTCATCGATCAACGTATTGCCGAGCGCGCCGCGCAGGACGGCATAGACACAGGCTTCATTGTTGTACAGCGGGGAGATGGTTTGGTCTTTTTGCAGGCGGACTATCGCGCATGGTTCCAGCAGCGTGGCGACGACCGGATCACTTATGCCGTCGAAGAGGTTGATATTGCCGATCGTGTATGCGGATGCACCAAAAGTCGTAATCTGCTCCAAAGTATCCTTCTATTTTTCTGTCAACAATACGCGGCTTACTTCATCGAACAGTAATTCCGTTTCATGAAAGACCTGCAGGTAAACCTCTTCGTTCAAATCCAGTCCGACCCAGGCAACGTTAGAAACCGGCGGCACCAGGTCATTTTCCAGGTGCGAAAGATCAAGCGCATGGGCGATCGCATCTGCGATATGCACGATGGATGCCAGCGAACGTACTTTTTGCTGCTCCGGATTGTGATGGCCGGCAATCGCATGGCGTATCGTGTCGGAGAAATTCCAGTGCGCAGCCAGTGCTTCGCCGGCCATCACATGGTCTACGCCCAATACTTCCTGTTCCGCTTCCAGCCAATGGCAATCATGCTCGGCACGATAGGCGATGACTGCTTCGTATTCATTGCGGAAATACGTCACCAGCACCAGGCGGCCAATATCGTGCAGCAAGCCGGCAGTGAAAGCGTAATCCTGGTTGACGTGCAGATGACGGGCCAGCACGCGCGCGCAGACTGCGGTCGCGACTGAATGCCGCCACAGCGCAAAGAAATCGAAACCGGCGCAATTGTTCGGCGGGAAGTAGCCGGTCAACGCAGTGGCAGTAACCACATGGCGCACCGCATTGACGCCGATCAGGGTAATGGCTTGCTGTATCGTCGTGACCTTCGATTGCAAACCATAGAAGGACGAGTTGGCGAACTGCAGTGTCTTGGCAGACAGCGCCTGGTCCATCGCCACTTTACGGGTGATGACATTGATGTCGGTTTCGTCGGGACCTATGGTCTTCATCAAATCCTGCACGATGGCAGGCAATGCCGGCAAATCACGGATCTGGTTGATCACCTGATTGAAATGCAGTCGCTCAATACGTGCGTCAGGCATGGCGTTCGTCATGCTTGTTCTCCCAGGCGGAACTTGCGGATATAGCGATGCAGCAAACCGTTCGCATCCTTATCATCCGAGTTGCGGAACAGGCGCGTCACCCGTGCTTGCTGATAAGCACGTTGCGCGGCGCTTTCTTCCTCGCTCAACTCGCCCATGAAAATACGCAGCGATGCGATGTCGTGCCGACGCAGCGACTCCAGCATTTGTTCGCTGAGCTCCGCACCTTTCGGCAGCAGGATCTGCCCTTGTGCATCCAGCAGATTATCTGCCAGCACCATGCCCGGCGTGACGTCTTCTAACGCCATTTGTTGATGAATAACGCCCACTGTGTCCGCCTCTTTGATTTGATTTCCAGGCTTAGCTTACCATCGGCGGCAAGATGTATCCATGGGGAAATAAGGATGGTGTCGTATCAGCAAAACACGCACACATAAACGCCTGCACGATGGCTGGTCCGGATGCCGGAAGGCGATGGGAAAAATGCAAGAAATTACCGTGCTTGGCTTTTATGCCGCGTAGCGATTGCGACCCAGGCCCTTGGCTTCATACAGCGCGGCATCGGCCCGGCGTACCAGTTGCGCCCAGGTGCAGAGCTCGGTTTTTGGCAGGGTGGTGAGGCCGGCGCTGATGGTGACCGGATGGATGCCCATGAAGCGATACTTGCGTACTGCATCGACCAGGCGCTGGCCGATGATGGCGGCGTCGTCACGATTGACGCCCGGCAGGATGATGAGGAATTCTTCGCCGCCATAACGTCCGACCAGATCGATCGCGCGGCAGGTCTGTTGCAGGATATCCGCCACTTCCTGGATCACGGTATCACCGGCGGCGTGGCCGAACTTGTCATTGAAATGCTTGAACATATCGATGTCGATAAACGCAATCGTCAGTTCGTGCCCGAGGCGTGTGGCTGACGCCAGGCTGTATTCACCTGCTGACACAATGGCGCGACGGTTCAATAGTTTGCTCAGTTCATCATGCGTCGCCAGGTGACGGTTTTCTTCGACTGTGCGTTCAAAGTACAGCAACAACAGGCCGATGGAGAACAGCACCGTGCCGACGGTCGGGACCATATAGGCGACCGCGATTTCGAAACCCGAGCGCTCCAGCGGTATGGAGCCGGCGATCTGCAATGAAGCAATGATGATGCGCAGCACATTGCCTATCATGAGCAGGCCAATGGCGCCGAGTACCAGCGCTTGCACAAAGGTCTTGGGAGGGCCCTGTTGCCCTTGCCAGATGGCATGGAAGCTCAGGCCGAGCAGCACCAGCACTGTGGCTGAAATCAGGATCGAACGTTGCTGGAAGTTGGCGCCCAGCATGAAGAGCATTGCCAGCACGGCGACAAAAGCGATGCAGATGAACCAACCCCATCTCTGAGGCGGTTTTTTATAGAACGCGCGTATGCCATGCCATTGGAAAATCAGGCCGATGATGACGGCTCCGGCACCGTTCAGGATAAAGGCCGGCCGGTGCAGGCGATTGTTGACGATGGCGATCAGGATGCCGAAAGCGATCCAGGCACCGGACAAAGCCCAGTACTTGGTGCATTTTTCAGAAGGAGTGGTGTAAAAAACCCCGGCCATCACCAGTGCAATACAGAATTGCACAAGAATTAACGCGATGCCAGCGGTTAGGGAATCCATGCTTTTGCCTGACGATCCGCGAAGATAAGTCGTGTCTTTTGATAAGATTGCTGCTTGCTAAGGATTTTAACGGATTCCGAATGGAAACAATGCGAACTATTGTTATATCGGATAACAATAGTGATATTCGTTAATTTTTTGGCAAAATTAAGGCGCATATTTGCCGCAGTTTGTGTCCTTCGCTAGTAGTGCCAAGACGAAAGAACTTTTTTCACTTGGGCAAATGCTGTTGTATTCAACGAGGTCACGTTCGCCATAGAGGAGATTTAATATAGTCCAATGAATGTGCTTGGCTTACGTTGATGAAAGATGCGGCTAGATATATTGTTAGGCACAGCGGCATCGAGATACGGCGGATTCCCAGATTGATGCAACGCAGTTTTCTCTTTTTCTCATTTTTTACGGCGATGTACTCGTCACAGTCGCCGTCAATAACCGTCCGAGATACCAATTTGTGCTGTCGTTGCTATAGCTATTGATCGTACTTTTCTTGAATCCATCATCCGTGCTGACGTCCACCTTCGTGGCATTACCCCAGTTGTCATAGTCTGTCGTGGTTGTCACTACAGGTAACGAGGTACCGTTGTAGTCCCAGCTACTTTCTACACTCTGTTTGGTAAATACAAAATATCGGTTACCAGTTTCCATCGCGCATAGCGTCGAATTTTCGCTGGAGATATTGCTGCATCCATAGGTAGATGCCACTTGCCTTAAAATGCCATTATTTCCGCCGCCAGAAATGCCCTTCTTCACTAATTTCGGTAACCCTGTATATGGCCAACTTTGCAAATACTCGGTATAGGAGGTTAGTCCGGTTTCCGCTTGCTGTGATTGTACCCATCTGAAGCCCAGCATTCCGCGACCAGTCCCTGCTTCGGCTTTCAATCCTCCGTAGGTGAACTTGGTTGAGACAACACCTGTTGACCCATTGGAGAGGACGACTGAACCGACTACGTGCATTGGACTTTGAATATCCATCATCGGGAACGTCGCTCTATGCGTGCCGCGATCCTGCGTATAAGCTTCCAATCGAGCGTATGAGACCGATGTGCTTGCGTTAATCGAGTTTGCAACCGATGTGAGCATGTTTGGCGTCTTGACCGTGGAAAGGCCGACATAAATGCCATCACTAGCGATGCCTACCATGTCTGGCAACCCATCACCGTTAACATCTACTAAAGTACGTGGATTTACCGTAGCACTCCAGCCCACGGCATTAAATGCCGTTGTCCATGGTTGTGGAGGCAAAAAGCTATTGCCAGTATTCACACCGACATAGATAGCGATATCGCCGATACCCACGACATCAGGTAGTCCATCGCCAGTAACATCGACAAAAAAGCGTGTGTTGGTCGCAGCATTCCAGCCTGCTGCATTGAATTCTGTTGTCCAGCGCTGAGGCGGCAGAAAGCTTGTCCCAGTGTTGATGCCAATATAGACTCCATCGCTGGCGATACCTACCATATCTGGTAACCCATCGCCGTTCATGTCTACTAAACTACGGGGATTCGTCGTGACATTCCAGCTTGAGGCATTAAATGCCGTTGTCCATGGCTGTGGAGGCAAAAAGCTATTGCCAGTATTCACACCGACATAGATAGCGATATCGCCGATACCCACGACATCAGGTAGTCCATCGCCAGTAACATCGACAAAAAAGCGTGTGTTGGTCGCAGCATTCCAGCCTGCTGCATTGAATTCTGTTGTCCAGCGCTGAGGCGGCAGAAAGCTTGTCCCAGTGTTGATGCCAATATAGACTCCATCGCTGGCGATACCTACCATATCTGGTAACCCATCGCCGTTCATGTCTACTAAACTACGGGGATTCGTCGTGACATTCCAGCTTGAGGCATTAAATGCCGTTGTCCATGGCTGTGGAGGCAAAAAGCTATTGCCAGTATTCACACCGACATAGATAGCGATATCGCCGATACCCACGACATCAGGTAGTCCATCGCCAGTAACATCGACAAAAAAGCGTGTGTTGGTCGCAGCATTCCAGCCTGCTGCATTGAATGCTGTTGTCCAAAGCTGAGGGGCAAAAGAACCATTTCCGCTATTAACCCCGATATAAATTCCGTCATCGGCGATGCCGACGACATCGAGCAAACCGTCTCCATTCATGTCCGCATAACTACGAAAATTCTTAGTGGCATTCCACGTCGATGCGTTAAATGAACTCGTCCATCGTTGAGGTTCTGAGAAGGAAAGGTTTCCGTTGGAACTGTAGTCAAACTGGGTCGTTTGCTGCCCACTGGCATTGATCAAAACGATGTTCGAAACCCTGCTCTTTTCTGCAGCAGTTGACATCGCTACATATTGAATTTTATAGTCGGATACCATCGAAGATCCAATATAAGTCTGGATGTTCTCTAGGCGTTTTTTGATACTAATTTGTGCGCCGGCCTGATATGCGGTCTGAACATCCTGCCTTGGCTGTATCGACGAGATGAAATGGATAGAGAACAGCGGATCTAGAGAGGGATTGGCAGCATTGCCTGTGTACTCTATTTTGCTGGGATAGTGTTCACCAACAGTACTGTCTTTTACATACTGGACAGCATAATAATTATTGTTGGTATCAACGACTTTGTTCATTGCCCAGATCCGAACGGTGCCCTCCGCCCATGCTGTCGTTGCTCCAGGCACTTTCACTGCTTCGACCCTCGAATCAGGTGTATTCCCATATTCAATGGTGAGTCCGGCTTTTGTCTTGACGCGGAAAGATGTGACACCATTTCCGGCTGTGCCAACTGCGGTGATCTTGCTGAATGTGTCTCGCTCAGTCCTGTACTCACTCCCTGCCGCACCATAGGTGCCGGATACCAGTATGAGTCTTTGGCCGTCTAGGCAGTATCTGTCATTCAGATCGAAATTGACGCCACCGCGAACCCCGTCTTGTGCCATGGTTCGAGGGCAACGAGAAACGTTACCTAGGCCGCCCAGGTTCCAGCCGGCGCCCAACCAGCCATTTCCGGCCTGGTTGCTGTAATTCAAATTCAATTTTGGCTCCATTCCTGCGGTTCCCGGCGGGACAAGGATTGGAATCGAGTAAGTTGCGGCCCCTGTTTCACTCACTTGGAATTGCCCGGGCATGTTCATCTGGGCGCAAGCTGAATTAGTCCATAAGCCTGCTATTAGCGATAAACCACTCCATAAATGACAAATCAACGAATTACGCACTGCGTCCCCTTTTTCTAATTTTTCTTATGACATACGGCTTCTCGCCGTTCGCTTTCTGGTATTTTCAAATATTCTATCCGCATTGGATTGAAGTTCGCTTGATTTCTTCTTAGCTGTATAGCTGACCGGATTGATGCTCCCAGTGCTATCTTCGTGTCACAGCTATGAATCGATAATAAATTTCTAGAATATGGGAATTATTAGTGGCGAGATCGGGATAAAGCCGGGCTTATTCTTCTTCGCTTGGCAAGTAAGCATGCTTGCGCAAATCATCGAGGCTGATGATTTCGAGTGCCTTTTGATTGGTGCTTTCCAACACCACCTTCGGTGCCACGCCGGCGCTCCATGCTTCCACCCAGCGGTTCGCGCACAAGCACCATTGATCGCCCGGTTTCAGGCCGGGGAAATTCCATTCCGGGCGCGGCGTTGAAAGATCGTTGCCGTAGGCCTTGCTGAAGACCAGGAAGCTGGCCGTCATCACGGTGCAAATCACGTGTGTGCCGACATCGTCTTCATTGGTCTTGCAGCAACCGTCGCGGAAGTAGCCGGTCAAGGGCTTGAATGAGCAGGGAACCAGCGGTTCGCCAAATACATTTTTGGCTATGGGTAAGGTTGGTGGCATCTGTATCGTTTATGAAAATGGGCAATCGCAGCAGCAAGCGTGTCGCAAACTTTAACACGCGCGCTGCCGCCGATACTTATTTGTCCTGCTCTTGCAGGCTCTGCACCATATCTTCCATCTCGATTTCAATGGCCTTGGTACTGATCACGATTTCATAGAGCGAAACCAGCAACGACAGCACCAGCATGAAGATGCTGAAACCGAAGATGATTTGCGCGATAAAAATCAGTTTGATGAAAACCAGGAACATCGACAGTGCGCACAGGATGAAAGCGCCGACGCCCATTTCCTGCATGCGGCGTATCAGCATCACACGCACACGCAGGTTGGCGATCTGGCGCAGCACCACATCGTGGGCGCGCTCCTGGTACTTGACGTGCAATTGGCGTATCAATTGTGCGATGACGAGGAAGCGATTCGTATAAGCCAGGAGCAGCAGCGAGATGGCGGGGAACAGTAGTGCGGGTGTAGTCAGGTCCATGGATTTTCCAACGGTAATGGAGTGGGGAAGCCGGTCGCACCGTTGTTCGGTGCTGCCAGCCGTAACGCAAGAAATGCGCCCGCCCCGGTCAGGGCAGGCATTTAATGACGTTAGCCTTGCTTGTACTGTAGCCGCTTGTCCGGCTACATCAAGCCGACATTGTAATGAAGAAGCCTGACGTGAGCATTACGCGGCGGGGCCGCGCTTGACGAAAAACAGGCCGGTACCGATGGCGATGAAGAGGCCGCCAAAGAAGCGGTTCTGCTTTTTCACCGCATGGGTATCGCGGAAAAAGCGTTGCATGGAGGATGCGGCAAATGCATAGGCATGCATCACGATGATATCGATTACGCATATCGTCAGGCCGAGGATCAGCAGTTGCGGCAGCAGCGGTGCATCCTTGACGATGAATTGCGGTAGCACCGCCACCATGAAAATCACGCCTTTCGGATTGGTGACATTTGTCAGCAATCCATGCAAAAAGCGTTTCTTGAAAGTCGGCACTACAGTCTTCGCGTTTTGTGCCTGCATCTCCGGTGCGAGCACCACCTTGGCGCGCCATTGGCTGAGGCCGAGATAAATCAGGTAAAACGCACCTATGGTCTTGACGATATTGAAGGCCATCTCCGAGGCCAGCAATAAGGAACCAACGCCGGCACCGGCGACCGTCAGCAGGAAAATCAGGCCCAGTTGCAGGCCCAGGATTGAGGCGGTGGTTTTGCGTACGCCGTAGGACAAACCGTGCGACATCGACAGGATGGCGCCGGAGCCGGGCGTGATGGCAATCAGGATAGCGGCGACGAGGAAGGTAAGCCAGAGCGAGAGCGTCATGATAGGTGCGGGTTTGCGGTCAGGCACATATGATAATGCTTACGCGTGTTATCTGCTTTGGCGGGCCGGCCATATCGCCAAATTCCGGCAAATTCGCTACACTAAAAGCACTGTCAAAGTTCCAGTTCACGTCGGGGTGTAGCTCAGCCTGGTAGAGTACTGCGTTCGGGACGCAGGAGCCGGAGGTTCGAATCCTCTCACCCCGACCATCCATATGCGATGGTCAGCACGCTCCTGATCCGGTTTCCCCTAGCCTAAAGCAGCAATCACAATACGCGTCGCGGCTGCGACGACGTCTTCGCGTGGCGCCGCATCCTTGTCGTTTTGCGTAAAGTAGATGGCGGCGGCGATAGCCGTTCCTTTTGCGTTCCACAAGATGCCGGCATCGTTGGTCGTGCCGTAAGAGCCGGTGCCGGTTTTGTCGCCGACTATCCAGCCTCTCGGCACACCCGCCAGCATGCGTTTGCCGCCGGTGGTATTGCCCTTCAGCCAGCTCACCAGCTGTTCACGCTGAGGCGTTGCCAGCGCATTACCCAATACCATTTTCTCCAGGCTGCGTTCCACTGCTGCAGGCGTTGAGGTATCGCGTTCATCACCGGGTACGGCTGTATTCAATTCAGGTTCCCAACGGTCGAGACGGAATACATCGTCGCCGATAGCGCGCATATAAGCTGTCACTGCAGCAGGCCCGCCCAGCTCAGTCATCAGCAAGTTCGCTGCGGCGTTATCGCTGTACTGCAAGGTGGCCGCGCATAGCTCGACTATCGTCATGCCGTCTGCCACATGCTTTTGCGTGACCGGCCCGTAGCCGGATTTCTCCACTTGTTCCCTGGTATAGCGGATGCGCTTTTGCAGTAAGGGCGTTTCGCTTGCGCTTCTTTGCAGGATGGCTGCAGCAACCATTACCTTGAAGGTACTGCATAGCGGGAAGCGTTCTTCGGCACGATATTCAACGCGATTGTCATTCGCCATGTTTAATGCGGAGACGCCCAGCCTGCCGCGGGCGGCGCTTTCTATACGCTTCAATTCTTCCTGCGCGGTGCGGGAGGAAATATTTGAATTTTCCGCAAAGGCTGGCAAGGAAAAACCTGCAACAGGCGAAGCGATTGCGGCGAGCAGGAGCGAACGGCGGCGTGATGAATCGGGCATGGTTTTCTATATCCTGTCGTGTGGTCTCAGGCGGTGCGCACAAACAAAGTAGTCAGCGGTGTATCACCGAGCACGCGGCTGCTATGGCCGTGCACGCTGCTATCAAACTCTTTGCCTGCCGGCACCAGGTCATTCGAAAAGAAATGATCACCAGCCTTGAAGACTCGCTTGCTGCCGTCGCGCAAACCGATTTCCATTTCACCGCTCAGCACCACCAGCCATTGTGCCGTCGTCGTGCAGTGGAAATCGCTGCTGACGCCTGGCGGGCTGTGCCGTACCTGGAAGCCGCCGGATGGAATCAGTTCGGACAATATGGCTTTCGGTGAGCCGCCCGGCAAGGCGATGTCTGCTTCACGGAATTTGGCGTAGCCGTCGACGTCAGTGTAGAGGACGATGTTTTTGAATGTGGTCATGGTCAGGAATCGAATGATAGTGGCATATAAAAATGTCCGCTAACTTGCGCTAGCGGACATCAAGGTTACATCCTAAGCAATCCTGCCGGCTAATTTTCCTGCATCAGGCTCTGCTTTTTCTGGCGAAACGCACGGCCAGGGCGGCGAGTGAAGCAATCGTCGCCAGCACTACTACGCCAGTCCAGCCGAATTGCGAGAGCAGCAGGCTGCCGAGTGCAGCGCCGCTGGCCATGCCGATGAACATGCCGGTGAATAACAATGCATTCAAGCGGCTGCGTGCACCTGGCTCAATGCTGTAGACGATGGTTTGATGCGCAATCAGTGTTGCCTGCACGCCGAGGTCGAAGCCTACGGTGCCGGCTACCAGCAAAGCCAGTTGCAAATGCATAGGCAGCATTGGCGCCAGCAGCATCACGGCGAAGGATACGGCGCCCAGGCCTGCACCCAGGCGCGTCACCAGTTCAGGGCCACGTTTATCAGCCAGCTTGCCGGCCAATGGCGCAGCGAGCGCACCGGCGGCACCGGCCAGGCCGAAGGAGCCGGCGGCAGCGCTACCGAGATGGAAAGGTGCGCCATGCAACATCACCGCCAGTGTCGACCAGAATGCGCTGAAGCCGAGTGCCAGCAAACCTTGCGCCAATGCCGCCTGACGCAATGCGCGATGACGACGCCACAGCTGCACCATAGAGCCAAGCAATTGGCCGTACGGCAACTGGGTGGTCGGCTGGAAGCGTGGCAAACCGCGCCACGTCGCAACCGCGATCATCGCAACACCAAGCGAAGCAGCGATATACACGGAGCGCCAGCCGAATGCTTCCGCACCGAAACCGCTGATAACACGTGACAACAAAATACCAAGCAACAAGCCGGTCATCACCGTACCGACGATTTTGCCGCGATGAGATTCAGGTGCCAGCGTTGCCGCCGCCGGAACGATGTCTTGCGCCATGGTGGCGGTCAGGCCGATCACCAGGCTGCTGGCCAGCAACCATGTGATGCCAGGAGCCAGGCCGCTGAACAGGAGGGCGAGTGCCAGCAAGGCGGCTTTGATCAGGATGATGCTGCGCCGGTCGTAACGATCACCCAGAGGCGCCAGCAACAAAATGCCGAGCGCATAACCGAGTTGGGTCAGCGTCGGTACCAGGCCGATCATGCGATCACTGGCGTGGATATCGGAGCCGAGTATGCCGAGCATAGGCTGGCTGTAATAGAGTGAAGCGACACTGAGGCCGGCACCGCTGGCCAGCAGCAGGATCAGTGAGGCGGGCAGTGCGGGGGCCTCGGCCTGTGTATGTGTGGATTGAATAAGCAACATGAAAATTCCTTCTTATTAGCGACAGGAGGGATTGTCCTCGCTCTGAATCAGGCTTGGTAGTAGCCCTAAACGCAGATTTGTTATACGCTTAACGTATGAAAGAATCGGGAAATCCAGGCGTAGACCGCATCGAGCTGATGCAAACCTTTGTCCGTATCGTCGAGGCGGGCAGCCTGTCGGCCGCCGCCGAGCAGCTCAAAACCAGCCAGCCGACGGTAAGTCGCCGCTTGCAGGCGCTGGAACGCAGTCTGGGTTTGCGCCTGTTACAACGTTCGACGCATGTGATGAAGCTGACCGCGGACGGCGAACGCTGCTTCGCGCATGCGAAGGAATTGCTGGATAACTGGAAGGCGATGGAAGCCGACTTGCGCGGCACACAGGATGAACCGGAAGGTACCTTGCGCGTGCTGGTGCCGCATGCCTTCGGGCAGGAACATTTGATCACGCCGCTGTCCGATTACCTTGGACGTTATCCGCGCGTGTCGGTCGAATGGATGCTGCATGACCGTCGCCCCGACTTCATCGCCGAAGGGATAGATTGCGCGATTCAGGTGGGTGTAGTCGACAATCCTTCGGTGGTTGCAATCAAACTTTTCGACGTGCCGCGTATCGTGGTGGCGGCACCGCATCTGCTACAAGGCAAATCATCGCCGCTTCAGGTCGAGGATTTGCACGCGCTGCCGTGGCTATCCTTCAGTACTTTTTATCATGACGAGGTCACATTGACGCGGCAGTCGGATGGTGTCGAACATCAATTCCGCATACAGCCGCGCATGAGTACCGACAGCTTGTATGCATTGCGTACGGCAGCCTTGCGGGGTTTGGGGGCGGGCATAGTGTCGGCCTGGCTGATCGCTGATGATGTCGCGCAAGGGCGTTTGCAGCACCTGGTGCCTGAATGGCGTGCGCCGCCGATGCCGGTGTACCTGGTATATCCGCATGCGCGTTACTACCCGGCGCGCTTGCGCCTCTTCCTCGAAACCATACGGGCGATACAGCCGCTGGGGCAGGTGCCGGAAGTCAGCATCAAACGCTAAGCAACGCGCCCGGAAAACTTGGCTTAAACAGCTGTCGTGACAAACTCAATCATCACGCCGGGCGTCGGCACGACAAACAATTGCCGTTCGCCTGTAGCCGGGACTTCCGATGCCTGGTATTCAAACGAGCCGGCTTGCAGTCGCGCAATCAGCTTGTTCCACTCCACGTCATTCTCTACCCGGAACGCAATGTGATCGATGCGGGTAGGCGACTTCGCGAGGGGCCGGTCCGAGTTGGTCTTGATCAGGTGGATCACGGCTTTACCGTCGTGGTACAGCCAGTAACCTTCAAAGCCGAAGGGTGGACGGTCGCCGACCGTCAGTCCGGCGATGTCGCAAAAGAATGCGCGCACTGCTTCCAGTTGCGGCGTGACGATGGTGGCGTGATCTATTTTCATACAGGCTGCCTACTGGGGCGCAAAAGTTTTGGCAGATTTTTTATAGTTGATGGGTTCTATATCTCGACAGCGCTGCTCTATTTGATAAGCAATACTTTGCATTTTGGATGAGTCTAAGGGAGTTTTCGTCGTGGCATTTTTGAACATTCCACTAACATTTTTTCCATTTATAACAAGCACATCACTACGATTTGAGGATGTAACGAACCAACCCGGGAAAGCCAGTACGGGGCGAACGTCCACCAAACTACCGGTTGTCTTGGAGAGCCAATCCTTCAGCCACTTTGCATTTCTTCTTACCTGTTCAACTGGCTCGGTCTCCTTGTGAGAGGGGAAATGGAGGGTTTTACCGTCAAACTCCATTCGTGCATTCTGCTTGCCGTTTAACTCTGAGTATTTGACACGACTTTTGGTTTCGACGCAGAACACACCTGCTGGCGAAACTATGACATGATCGATATTGAAATTCTCTGCCTGCAGATCGTGAAAAACATAGGCGCCATCGTGCATCAGCAAGCTTAGTTCTGAGCCCACAGCACTTTCGGCTTCGTAGCCCTCGCGAATTCTCCGACGCTGGTTCGTGATCTTTATGAGTTTTAGTACGACGTAAATTTCCAATCCGATAACCGCTAGGATGTGTATTGCAACCGTGATAGGGGATTGCTGTCTCTCTAAAAAGTAAGGGACGGAAACATGCATAGCGAAAATAAATACTGGAATAAACCAAATCAGGAAAAAATTGGCTGCAATATCAAAATTGATATCTTCCAGTTTCTTAACTAGTGCATGACCAGGACCGCGCAATAACTTTGAGGTTAAGGGCGAGTGGCGGTGCTTGTTTTTTTTCTGCTGATAAAACACGATGCCGGATGCCAATACGTACAGTATCGCAATGCTTACCACCATTGGCAGTAAAGAAATGAGCGTAGGTATTAATGAGGCAAGCATTTAAGAGCCAAAGTATCCGATGCCCTTGGCAGCCATCGCTGCACACAGGATCATTGCCCCCAGCAGCATCAGCTCTGCATGAATGATGCCGCGCAGCTTGCGGCTCTGCGCATCTGTCAGTTCAGGCAGCACGCCTTGCTTCAGCGATTTATTCCACTTCAGGAAAGTCATGGTCGGATGGATGGAAATCAGGCCGACGATAATGAAGAGCGCGATCTTGATGATGAAGGGCGCGCTATGCATGTAATAGTCCGCGCCTTTTTCAAAATACATCACACGCAAACCACCGATGATCAGGATCAGGCCAGCCGCGACGCCGTAGATCGCGTCGTAGCGCTGGATCTTCTTTGCTGAGGTCAGCGTTAACGGCTGTTTCAACAATAGCATTTCGAAGGCCAGCGTTAGCATGATGGCCAGGAAGGCGATATGGTGAAAAAAAGCAAAAATAAAATTCATTCATGCCCTCGTACTTGAATATTTTCTACTTCCAGAAGTCAACCTTCTTCAAAAAAATCACTATCAATACGTTTAAGTGAAAATGTATGAGAGGTCGCCACACCCACATTATGTTCGATCATTAATGCTGCGAGGCGTTTCCCGTCAATTAGTACAATTCTGGACTGAAGTTTCCCTGCGTACTCTTTCGCTTCTTCGCTAAAGTGGGTCGTAGATATAAATATTCCTTTGTTGGCCTGCTTGCCGGCGAGAGCACCAACAAATTTCTGAATTTCAGGTCTGCCAACACAAGTGTCTGTCCATTTTTTTGCTTGAATATAGATGACATCTAAACCTAATTTATCTTCGTTGATAATGCCATCTACACCTTCATCACCTGATTTTTGCAAAGCTCTACCTGCTTCGCGTCGACTTCCTCCGTACCCCATGTCAATAAGGACTTTGACGACGACACGTTCGAATGCTTGCCAACTCATTGCTTTGAGTCTCTCTAGCAATTCGGCTGCCAGCGATGCATTGCTTTCCGTCTGAATATCCAGCATTTGCTCTTCGGGCGGGATAAGTGGGTCGATTTCTTCGCTAAGATCTGCAGTATTGGTAGTAGGAAGGGATTGAACTTGTGACTGTTTCCATGCCCTAAATCCCGCTACTGCTTTTTCCAAAAACTGCCAAGGATTTAGTTTCAATGTGCTCGCACCTAATGGGGTGACATGCCAAATACCCTTTTCCTTGACTAGAAATCCTGCTTTGGATGCGTCAATTGAGAAGAAATGCAAATATGTTTCCCATCTCGGTAAGCCATTGCTTTCGATGATTTCTAATGCCCAATCATCTAAACTTAGTTGATTTACGATTGTATTTTTGATGTCTTTAAGCGACATCGTTCCACCGGCAGCTAACGCTGCACTCATGCCTGCATGTAATACTCGTGAAGCTAATTCTTTTGATTTTGCACGAGGTTTCATTAATAACTTTCTTGTCCTATAGATACGTAGGGGAATTACTTCCCCCAACTATCCTTCAAAGTAACCATCCGATTAAACACAGGCTTCCCAGCCTTGCTATCGACGCGATCGGCAACAAAGTAACCGTGACGTTCAAACTGCAATTTCTCATCCGGCTGCACTGAAGCGACGCCCGGTTCGACAAATGCTGTCACTACTTCTTTCGAATCAGGATTCAGCGCCAGTTTGAAGTCCTTGCCGCCGGCATCCGGATGCGGGTCGGTGAAGAGGCGGTCGTACAGGCGCACTTCGGCTTCCAGCGCGTGTGCGGCGCTGACCCAGTGCAGATTGCCTTTGACTTTGTAGTTGGCCGAACCTTCGGTGCCGGATTTGCTGTCGGGGAAGTAGGTGCAGTGGACGGCGGTGATGTTGCCATCCGCATCCTTGTCCGCGCCGACGCATTCAACGACGTAGCCATAACGCAGGCGTGCCTTGTTGCCGGGGAATAGGCGGAAGTAGCCTTTGCTTGGCACTTCCATGAAGTCTTCCTGTTCTATCCATAGTTCCTTGCTGATCGGGAAGCTGCGGTTGCCGCGCTCAGGGTGATGCGGATGCACTGGTGCCGAACATTCGACGGTTTCGCCTTCCGGGAAGTTGTCGATGATGAGTTTCAGTGGGCGCAGTACTGCGATGGCGCGTGGCGCTTTTTCATCGAGGTCTTCGCGCAGTGCGCCTTCGAGCACGCTATAGTCGATCCAGCCGTCGGACTTGGTAACACCTGTGCGCTCGCACATCAACTGGATCGCTTCCGGCGTGTAGCCGCGACGACGCATGCCGACGATGGTAGGCATGCGCGGATCGTCCCAGCCTTCGACGATGTTTTCTTCTACCAGTTGGCGCAGCTTACGCTTGCTGGTGACGATGTAGGTCAGGTTGAGGCGCGAGAATTCGTATTGATGCGGTAGTGGTTTGCTGAAGAAGCCGCCTTCGGCCAGGCGTTCTAGGACCCAGTCATAGAACGGGCGGTGATCCTGGAATTCAAGTGTGCAGACCGAGTGCGTGATGTTTTCAATCGCGTCTTCTATCGGATGCGCGTAGTCATACATCGGATAGACACACCATTTGTCGCCGGTGCGATGGTGATGCGCGTGACGGATGCGGTAAATCGCCGGATCGCGCAGGTTCATGTTCGGTGATGCCATGTCGATTTTGGCGCGCAGGATGTGTGCGCCATCCTCGAATTCGCCAGCCTTCATGCGACGGAACAGGTCCAGCGATTCGGCCGCAGGGCGGTCGCGGAACGGCGAGTTCTTGCCCGGCTCACCGAAGTTGCCGCGGTTCTTTGCCATGTCTTCGGCGGATTGACTGTCGACATAGGCGTGGCCTGTGTTGATCAGGTATTCAGCCATTTCATACAACTGGTCGAAGTAATCGCTGGCGAAGTAGAGGTGTTCCTTGTCGCCTTCTTTCCAGTCAAAGCCCAGCCATTTGACGCTGTCGATGATGGTGTCTACGTATTCCTGTTCTTCCTTGGTCGGATTGGTGTCGTCGAAGCGCAGGTTGCAGCGGCCGGCGTAGTCGCGCGCGAGGCCGAAGTTGAGGCAGATCGATTTGGCATGGCCGATGTGCAGGTAACCGTTGGGTTCCGGCGGGAAGCGGGTGATGACCGTTGGCAGCGGCTGGCCGTCCTTGCCCACACGTTTTTCGTGTTTGCCGGCGGCGAGATCGGCTTCGATGATGCCGCGCAGGAAGTTGGAAGGGGCCGGGGTCGGATTGGTGCTGCCGTTTTTTGAATCGTTGCTCATGGATACGTGTGCTGGGCTGGGCGCAGGTTTAGTGCGCAATATTAAGAAGTAAAGGGCATTTTACCCGAGGCGCGCAGCTGTTGAGCCATAAATGGCTAAAGCCATGCACTGACGGCTTTGGCGCCGTCAGCGGTGGCGCTGCGCGTGGGTATTTACAGCTGTGAAATAGGCGAACGGCCTCAGGTGGCGGAGACCGGTTTCTTGGCCTCGGCTTTGCTGTCCAGCCGGGTTTTAGCCTTGTCTTTTTCTTTCTGGATGCGCTTGATGACGCCGCGTTCGATGTACATCAGGTAGAGCAGGATGGCGATAGGCAGCAGCAGCGCGATGAAACCGGCGTATTGATAGGCAAAGGCGGCGCCGACCGCACCGACGCCGAAGGCCAGCACCGGCCACAGGAATTTGACGCAGCGCTGCTTGACCGCTTCATCGGCGGAGCCGCGGATGACGTCGACTGAATCGATCACCAGTTGGGTCACATTGCCGGTCATCATTGCGGTGGGAGCGAGGTGGGACAGCAGCAGGCGACCGCAGGCGCTATGCGTACCCATCGCCATCGCACCGATGATGCCGGCCAGCTCTGCCATCAGCGTCGGCTCATTGCCGATCGGGCTGGCAAGATAACCGAGCACCATGAAGGCGATCAGCAAGACCAGTTGCAGGATGTAGGCATACCACAACGCATGGTGGCCGCGCTTGAGCAGGGCGGCGATCAGCAGGCGGGCAAAGACGACGCCGAAGATGAAAGCGGGGAAGGCGAGGATTTTGAGGAGCAGCGGCCCGCCTTGCGGGTGTGCCATCTCGGCGCCGATCAGTACAAAGTTGCCGGTGACGTGCGCGGTAAATAAACCAAACAATGCAACGAAACCTAATGTATCTACATAGCCAGCCAGAAAGCCGAGGCTGCTATTTTGAATCTTGTGACGCATTTCACTACGCTTCATCGATTCTCCACTCCATGCAAAACATTGTCACAGTACTTCCAGACAGTTACTGCCCACGATATAAACATGGATCGTGGGCAGTACTGATTGGTTTCCAGACAATATTCGCACAAAGCAATGACACTGTCGTTACGAGAGTGTGAAGCGAAGTGAAAAGGCTACGACTTATCTACCGCTTAGTAACCGACCGCCTGTCCGTCACGGCGCGGATCGCTGGCGGCGATGTAGCCGTTTTCGGTTTTCCAGATGAATTGGCCGGCACCGAAATCCATATAGCTGTCGGCGATGTTTTCTATCTTGTGGCCGCGTGCCAGCAAGGCGGCGCGCACATCCGGCGGCATCGTTTCCTCGACATCGACCGACATGCCGACATTGACCTTCCAGCGCGGTGCATCGCAAGCCGCTTGTGGTTGCTGGTTATAGGACAGCATGCGGATCAGGGTTTGCACATGGCCTTGCGGTTGCATATTGCCGCCCATGACGCCGAAGCTCATTTCCGGTTTGCCATCCTTGCTGAGGAAACCCGGGATGATGGTGTGGAAAGGACGCTTGTTCGGTGCCACGCAGTTTGGATGGCGCGGGCTGGTGTTGAAGCTGAAGCCGCGGTTTTGCAGGCTGATGCCGGTGCCGGGAACTACTACGCCGGAACCAAAGCCCATGTAGTTGGACTGGATGAAGCTGACCATCATGCCGTTTTCATCTGCCGCCGTCAGGTAGATAGTGCCGCCTTTCGGTGGCGTGCCGTGGCTGGCGCGGGTGGCCTGGTCCATATTGATGAGCTTGGCGCGTTCGCTCAGGTAGCCGTCGTCCAGCAAATCCTTGACCGTGACTTCGGTCATGTATTTTTCATCGGCGACCCATTTATAGGTGTCGGCAAATGCCAGCTTCATCGCTTCGATCTGCATGTGCTGCGCTTCGACCGAATCCACCGGGAAGCGTTTGATGTCGAGCTTGTCGAGGATGCCGAGCGCGATCAGCGCAGCAATGCCCTGGCCGTTCGGCGGGATTTCGTGCACGGTGTGGCCGGCGTAGTTTTTCTGGATAGGCGTGACCCATTCCGGCTGGAAACCGGCGAGGTCGGCCAGCGTCATGACCGCGCCGTTTTCTTTCGCATAGTTGACGATGGATTCTGCCAGCTCACCGCGATAGAAGGATTCGCCATTGCTTTCGGCGATCTTGGTCAGGGTTTTGGCGGCTTCGCTGAAGACGAATTGCTCGCCTACGTGCGGTGCGCGGCCATGCGGCATGAAAGCCTGGGCGAAGCCGGGCTGGTTTTTCAGGATAGGAATCGCGTTATTCCATTTTTTCTGCACCACCGGTGCCACCATGTGGCCGCGTGCCGCCAGTTCGATTGCCGGTTCCAGCAGGTCGGCGAAAGGCAGTTTGCCGAATTTTTGCGACAGCGCGACCCAGCCGGCAATTGCGCCGGGCACGGTGACCGCATCCCAGCCGCGCTCCGGGATGACGTTATTGTGTTTTTGCTTGAAGTAATCGGTGGTCCAGCCGGCCGGCGAAGTGCCGGAACTATTCAGGCCATGCAGTTGATTGCCATCCCACACCAGCGCAAAGGCATCGCTGCCGAGGCCGCAGGAAACCGGTTCGACGATTGTGATGGCTGCAGCCGCCGCGATGGCCGCATCAACCGCGTTGCCGCCTTTAAGCAACATGCGCAAGCCGGCTTGTGCCGCCAATGGTTGCGAGGTGGAGACGACATTGCGCGCAAACAGCGGCGCGCGGATGGATGGGTAGGGGTTGGCCCAGTCGAATGTTGACATGTGTAATCCTGGTTGGGTTGAAGGCAAAGTCGCGCCGGAATGAGCTGAATTTCAGTTCGGGCCGGCCGCTTGCGGTAGCGGGGGATATTTTATCTGTTGTTGCGCGGCGGGTCTTGTGAAAGCGGTCTCGCATTGAAAAAGCAGGAAGCTCGACTATATTGACAGCAGCACGCTGATATACACTGTGCGCTCTTGAGTCGATTGGAATAACACCATGTGGCCATATCCCAAGATTGTTGCGCATCGCGGTGGCGGCGTACTGGCACCGGAAAACACGATAGCGGCGATGCGTTGCGGTTTGACGCATGGTTTTTATGCGGTCGAGTTTGACGTGATGCTGGCCAAGGACGGCGTGCCCATCGTGATGCATGATCCGGATTTCGGCCGTACGGTGGAAGGTGAAGGCAATGTGGCCGACTTTACCGCGCAGGAGCTGACGGCGCGGGATGCCGGTGCCTGGTTCGGCGTCGACTTCATAGGCGAGCCGATCCCGACCTTTGAGCAGGTCGCGCACTTTTGCATCCATCACAATATATGGATGAATATCGAAATCAAGCCGGTACCGGGCTTTGAAGACCGGACCGGCTGGGTGGTGACGCAGGCGACCAAACGAATGTTTGAGCATGCACCGGACCGTTCGCCCGGCGCTTTGCCGCTCTTATCCTCATTTTCCTTCGAGGCTTTGCAGGCGGCGCAACTGGCGGCACCGGATATTCCGCGCGCCTTCCTGGTCGATGAGGTACCGCCGGACTGGCACGAGCGTCTGCTGGCGCTGGGCGCGATTTCACTCAATACCAACCACAAACACCTGACGCCGCTGCTGGCACGGGCGGTGAAAGAGGCCGGATTCGGGCTTTTTTGCTATACCGTCAACGATGCGGCGCGGGCCAGGGAAATACTGTCCTGGGGCGTGGATGGCTTTTGTACCGACCGGATCGACCTGATCGGCCCGCATTTCGGTGAGGAAGCACTGCATATTTCCCCTTCGCTGCGCTGAACACTTTCCTGTGTCGGCAACCATACGACGGGCAGGGTTATCCGGCCCATATCACGTATAATCTCCCGTTTGCACCACCCATTTCCTTACTTTTAGCCAGAACATGAACTCGTCCGAAATCCGCGAAAAATTCCTGAAGTTCTTCGAATCCAAAGGCCACACGATCGTGGCATCCAGTCCGCTGGTGCCAGGCAACGATCCTACGCTGATGTTCACCAACTCGGGGATGGTGCAGTTCAAGGATGTGTTCCTCGGCAACGACAAGCGTCCATACACCCGCGCCACCTCGGTTCAGGCCTGCCTGCGCGCCGGCGGCAAACACAATGACCTGGAAAACGTCGGTTACACCGCACGTCACCATACTTTCTTTGAAATGCTGGGTAACTGGAGCTTCGGCGACTACTTCAAGCGCGATGCGCTGAAATGGTCGTGGGAACTGTTGACACAAGTTTACGGCTTGCCGGGCGATAAATTGCTGGCCACCGTCTATATCGAAGATGACGAAGCCTACGATATCTGGACCAAGGAAATCGGCCTGCCGCCTGAGCGCGTGATTCGCATCGGCGACAACAAGGGTGGTCGCTACAAATCAGATAACTTCTGGATGATGGCCGATACCGGTCCATGCGGCCCTTGCTCGGAAATCTTCTACGACCACGGCCCGCACATTGCAGGCGGTCCTCCGGGCAGCCCGGATGAAGACGGTGATCGCTTCATCGAAATCTGGAACAACGTTTTCATGCAATTCGATATGGCGGAAGACGGCTCGGTCAAACCGTTGCCGGCACCGTGCGTCGATACCGGCATGGGCCTGGAGCGCCTCGCTGCGATCCTGCAACATGTACACAGTAATTACGAGATCGACACCTTCGAAGCCTTGATCAAGGCTGCCGGTCGTGAAACCAATACCAGGGACCTCAGCAACAATTCGCTGAAAGTCATCGCCGACCACATCCGCGCCACCGCATTCCTGGTCGCCGACGGCGTGATCCCTAGCAATGAAGGCCGTGGTTATGTACAGCGCCGCATCATCCGCCGCGCGATCCGCCACGGTTACAAACTCGGCCAGAAGAAACCGTTCTTCCACAAACTGGTGAAAGACCTGGTCGAACAAATGGGCGAAGCCTATCCAAAACTGAAAGCCGATGCACAACGCATTACCGACGTGCTGAAAGCGGAAGAAGAGCGCTTCTTTGAAACGTTGGCGAACGGCATGGAAATTCTTGATGAGGAAATTGCTCGTCAAGCATTTCAGCTCGCTTTATCGGAGCTGGAATCGAAAGGAGCAAAGCTGCTTCCAGGGCCTCGAAGGCTGCAAGGAGAAGGTTATCGATGCGAACGTCACTCCAACGATGGTGTCGGTAATGCTTACCAAGTACTGGTTTATGGCACTTCAGAACAAGTGTATGAATATGCTGTCAATGAAGCAAAGACTTCTTGGCCAACCGCTGAAATAATTGATTGTCGTGAATATCCTCGGACGATTTCTGGTGAGATTGCCTTCAAATTGCATGATACTTTCGGTTTCCCGCTAGATTTATCCGCCGACGTATGCCGCGAACGTGGAGTGAGCGTGGATGAAGCAGGCTTTGCGGCAGCGATGGAAAAACAAAAGGCGGCAGGTCGTGCCGCCGGCAAATTCAAGATGGAACGCGCAGTCGAATATACCGGCGCGGGCAACACCTTTACCGGTTATGAACACCTGGAAGAACAGGCGACCGTGGTCGGCCTGTACCTCGAGGGTACGGCAGTGCCAAGCCTGAAAGAAGGCCAGGCCGGTATCGTCGTGCTGGACGCCACGCCGTTCTATTCGGAGAGCGGCGGCCAGGTCGGCGACCAGGGTTTCATCAGTGCCGAAGGCGTGCAGTTCGGCGTCGAAGACACGCAAAAAATCAAAGCCGACGTCTACGGCCACCACGGCGTGCAGACGCAAGGAACCTTGACAGTTGGCGACAAGGTCAAGGCGGCAGTGGATGGCGCACGTCGCGCCGCCACCATGCGTAATCACTCGGTCACCCACATCATGCACAAAGCCTTGCGTGAAGTGCTGGGCGACCACGTGCAGCAAAAAGGTTCGCTGGTTGATCCGGACAAAACCCGTTTCGACTTTGCACACAATGCACCGGTGACGCGTGAACAAATCCTCGAAATCGAAAAACGCGTGAATGCGGAAATCCTGTTGAACTCGGATACGCAAGCCCGTGTCATGGATATCGAATCGGCGCAAAAGACTGGCGCGTTGATGCTGTTCGGTGAAAAGTATGGCGAAACCGTACGCGTGCTCGACATCGGTTCGAGCCGTGAATTGTGCGGCGGTACCCACGTCAGCCGTACCGGCGATATCGGTTTGTTCAAGGTCATGAGTGAAAGCGGTGTGGCTGCCGGTGTGCGTCGTATCGAAGCGATCACCGGCGCCAAGGCGCTCGGCTACGTGCAGGACCTGGAAGCGGTGATCCACAGCGCAGCAGCGATGATGAAAACGCAGCCGGCGGAACTGGAACCACGCCTGGCGCAAGTACTGGACCAGATGAAGGCACTGGAACGTGAAGTCGGCGCGCTGAAAGGCAAGCTGGCGTCGTCGCAAGGCGATGAATTGCTGGCGCAGGCAGTTGATGTCAAAGGCATCAAGGTCCTGGCAGCGGTACTGGAAGGCGCCGATGTCGCCACCCTGCGCAGCACCATGGATAAGCTGAAAGACAAACTGAAAACCGCCGCCATCGTCTTGGCAGCTGTCAACGACGGCAAGGTCAGCCTGATTGCAGGCGTCACCGCGGATTCCATCGGCAAGGTCAAGGCCGGTGAACTGGTCAACTTTGTCGCGCAGCAAGTCGGCGGCAAGGGCGGCGGCAAGCCTGATATGGCGCAAGCGGGCGGTACCGATGCGAGCGGCTTGCCGGCTGCCTTGCAAGGCGTCGCAGCCTGGGTCGGCGAACGCGCTTAATTTATCTGTAACGGCGCAAGCAGGTTTATTTACCTGCTTGCGCCGTTTGCTTTTTGTGCGGAAACCGCATGCACGCACTTGGTGCGCGGCACTTTTTTTCCGGGCTGCATGAAAAGCGGATGTGAAGTTGCAAGCAATTGTTAAATAAGATGTATCCCCGGCCTATGGCCATTCCCGTCAGGTGTTTGAGAGTAGAATCAATTGCCTGACTTGTTAGTACTGAAGTGAGAGTATGACCATGGAATTTACCAAAGACCTCGATGCACGGGGTTTGAATTGCCCGCTGCCAATTTTGAAAACCAAGAAGGCGTTGGCGGAGATGGTGAGCGGACAGGTACTGCGTGTACAAGCGACCGACCCGGGTTCGGTGCGCGACTTCCAGGCCTTCGCCAAACAAACCGGTAACCAGTTGCTGGAGCAAAGCCAGCAAGACGAAGTCTTTACCTTCTTCATGCAACGCAAATAAAAATACGGGTGCCGCGCCGGGTATCTGCCTGGCGTATCCGGCACCCTGTTTTACACCCGGACTTCCTGCTGAATTTACGGGTATTTGCGGCTACGCTCTGCACTATTCCACGCACTTACACCGCATTCATTTCCCCGATTTATCCCTACCGCCAGGCTGGTCATAGCGGCCGGAACTGAGCTTCTGCGCCACTTCCGTTTATAATCTTTCCTAGTTTACATTTACGTCCTTGTGACTTTTTCAAAGGCATAGCTATGAAAGTGTTGGTTCCAGTCAAACGTGTGGTCGATTTCAACGTCAAGGTCCGCGTCAAATCGGATCAGTCCGGCGTCGATATCGCCAACGTCAAAATGTCGATGAACCCCTTCGATGAAATCGCTGTGGAAGAAGCGACACGGCTGAAAGAAGCCGGTAAGGCCACAGAAATTATCGCCGTCTCCTGCGGCATCCTGCAATCGCAGGAAACCCTGCGCACCGCCATGGCAATCGGCGCGGATCGCGCCATCCTGGTGGAAACCGATGTCGAGCTGCAACCATTGGCCGTTGCCAAATTGCTCAAGGCAGTTGCCGACAAGGAACAGCCGCAACTGATCATCCTCGGCAAACAGGCGATCGATGACGATGCCAACCAGACCGGCCAGATGCTGGCTGCCTTGCTGGATTGGCCGCAAGCGACCTATGCGTCGAAAGTGGAGATCGATGGCGACAAGGTAAAAGTCACACGTGAAGTAGACGGTGGCCTGGAAGTGGTATCGCTGACCCTGCCGGCGATCGTGACGACCGATTTGCGTTTGAATGAGCCGCGTTATGTGACTTTGCCTAACATCATGAAGGCCAAGAAAAAGACGCTGGAAAACTTCAAGCCGGCCGACCTCGGCGTTGATGTCACGCCACGCCTGAAAACCCTGAAAGTCGTCGAACCTGCGAAGCGTTCGGCAGGCATCATCGTACCGGACGTGAAAACGCTGGTCGAAAAACTCAGGAACGAAGCCAAAGTCATTTAATCATCTGCAGCAGCGAGTGCGCGGCACCGCTGCTCCATTGAAATACATCACAGGAATTCAACATGACAGCACTCGTCATTGCCGAACACGATAATGCCTCCCTTAAAGGCAGCACCCTGCATACCGTTACTGCCGCAGCCCAATGCGGCGGCGAAGTACACGTCCTGGTAGCAGGTCACCAGGCTGATGCAGCGGTACAAGCCGCCGCAAAAATTGCAGGTGTCAGCAAAGTACTGGTAGCCGACGGCGCACAGTTTGCCGACGGCCTCGCCGAAAACGTAGCAGCACAAGTATTGGCGCTGGCTGCCAACTACTCGCACATCCTGGCGCCGGCGACTGCCTACGGTAAAAACATCCTGCCGCGCGTTGCTGCCAAGCTGGACGTGGCGCAAATTTCGGAAATCACCAAAGTCGTTTCCGCCGATACCTTCGAGCGTCCTTTCTACGCCGGCAACGCGATTGCAACCGTGCAATCCGCGGATGCAGTGAAAGTCATCACCGTGCGTGGTACCGCATTTGATTCAGCCGCAGAAGGCGGCTCGGCAACAGTTGAAAACGTTACTGCAGTGGCCGATTCCGGCAAGTCCTCCTTCGTCTCGCGCGAACTGGCAACCTCGGCGCGTCCTGAACTGACCGCGGCCAAGATCGTGGTATCCGGCGGTCGCGGCCTCGGTTCGGAAGAGAGCTTCAAGATCCTCGAGCCGCTGGCTGACAAGCTGGGTGCGGCGATGGGTGCTTCGCGTGCGGCAGTTGATGCCGGTTACGTACCCAACGATTGGCAGGTCGGCCAGACCGGCAAGATCGTGGCGCCTGAGCTCTACATCGCGGTCGGTATCTCCGGCGCGATCCAGCATCTGGCCGGTATGAAGGATTCGAAAACCATCGTGGCGATCAACAAGGATCCGGAAGCGCCGATTTTCTCGGTCGCGGATTACGGCATCGTCGGCGATTTGTTTGAAATCGTGCCGCAACTGGTAAGCGAGCTGGGCTAAGCAAGATAGAAGTGGCTGTAGCGACCGGATGTCGCGGCGGCAAAATGGGCAGGACGAGAGGCGGATGTAGTGCGTTCAGGTTTTTTTCTGGCACACTGCAAATAGCTGAACGTCCTGCCCATTTTCTTTTAGGAGTCTTGCATGAGTTACGTTGCCCCCTTGAAAGACATGTTGTTCGTGATGAACGAACTGGCCGACCTGGCTGCAATCAACGCCTTGCCGGGCTGCGAAGATGCGACGCCGGAAACGGTGGAGGCAGTGCTGGAAGAAAATGCACGCTTTTGCGCCGAAGTGATTGCACCGCTGAACCAGGCCGGTGACCGGCATCCGAGCGAATGGAAGGACGGCAAGGTCACCACCACACCGGGTTTCAAGGAAGCGTTCAAGGCCTATGCCGCGGCGGGTTGGCAAGGCGTCCAGCATCCGGCGGATTTCGGCGGGCAGGGTTTGCCCAAGCTGGTGGCGACGCCATGCATGGAAATGCTGAACTCGGCCAGCCTCTCGTTTGCGCTGTGCCCACTGCTGACCGATGGCGCGATTGAAGCTTTGATGACAGCCGGCTCCGATCAGCAAAAAGAAAAATTCCTGCCCAACTTCATCGCCGGCAAATGGACTGGCACCATGAACCTGACTGAACCGCAAGCCGGTTCCGACCTGGCGCTGGTGCGTTCAAAGGCAGTGCCGCAGGGCGATGGGACTTACAAGATTTCCGGTACCAAGATTTTCATCACTTATGGTGAGCACGATATGGCGGAGAACATCATCCATCTGGTGCTGGCGCGTACGCCGGATGCACCGGAAGGCGTGAAGGGAATTTCGCTGTTCCTGGTGCCGAAGTTCCTGGTCAATGAAGATGGTTCGCTGGGCGAGCGCAATGATGCGTTTTGCGTCTCGATAGAACACAAGCTGGGCATCAAGGCGAGTCCGACTGCGGTGCTGCAATTCGGTGACCACGGCGGCGCCATCGGTACCCTGGTCGGGCAAGAGAATCGCGGGCTGGAAACCATGTTCATCATGATGAATGCGGCGCGCTTCGCCGTCGGCATACAAGGCATCAGCGTCGCGGAACGCGCCTATCAAAAAGCCGTCGCCTATGCGAAGGACCGCGTGCAATCGAAGGACCTCGAAGGTTCGGCCACTGCGGTTTCTATCATCCACCAGCCGGATGTGCGGCGCATGCTGATGTCGATGCGGGCGCAGATAGAAGCGGCGCGCGCGCTGGCTTATGTCGGTGCATCGGCCTTTGATATTGCGCATCATCACAGCGATGAAAAAATACGCGCGGCGCAGCAAGCCTTCTACGAATTCCTGGTGCCCGTCATCAAGGGCTGGTCCACCGAAATGTCTATCGACGTTGCATCGACCGGTTTGCAAATCCACGGCGGCATGGGCTTCATCGAAGAAACCGGCGCGGCGCAATACTATCGTGATGCGCGCATCCTTACGATTTACGAAGGGACGACTGCGATCCAGGCGAATGACCTGGTCGGCCGTAAAACCGTACGCGATGGCGGCGCGGTTGCGCGCGGCATTATCGCTGCAGTGCGCGCCACGCAATCTGAACTGTCGCGTGCGGCTAGCGCCGACCTGAAAGCAATCGGCATGCATCTGGCGTCGGCGTCAGTGGCGCTGGAGGAAGTCGTCGCCTACGTGGTAGCGAATATTCAATCCGATATCAAAGGCGTGTTCGCCGGCAGCGTGCCTTACCTGAAGCTGGCAGGCATCGTGTTGTGCGGCTGGCAGATGGGGCGTGCGGCCTTGATCGCGCAAGCGAAGCTGGATGCCGGTAGCGGTGACGCGAAGTTTTACCAGGCCAAGATCGCGACCGCGCGTTTCTTCGCTGATTATTTCCTGTCGCAGGCGGGCGCTTATCGCAGCGCGATCATAGACGGCAGTGCGGGTGTATTGGCGCTGGATGAAGCGCAGTTCTGATCTGGTCTAGCGCAGGCGTCCTATATAGCCGCGATCGACCGGGTCGGCATTGTCAGTCGCGGCGGGTGTGTTGGCAGGTGTCGCCGGAGCGGCGGCGGGTGCCGCAGCTGCCGGTTCCTGCAGCCGTGCCAGCAGCGGCTGGCGCGGTTCGGTGCGAACGAACAAGCCTTCTTCGCCGAAGAAGACTTCCTGTAGTTTTTGTCCGAGTTCCTGCACTTCTTCACTGGTAGACAGCGAAGCCATCTTCAACAGGTAGCGGCAGTAAGCGGGATCGATACGCATATATTCGATATCGATCACGCGCCCGCTCTGCCGCCGCAGGTTCACATGCAGCCGCCCCATCAAGGCAAAGGCATGGGTCTCCAGCTCGGCGCGTGAGTGATGTTCTTCCGTCATAGTACGTGCTCACCATGTTGTTCCAGGTCCAGGCCTTCGATTTCCGCTTCCGGTGTGACGCGCAAGCCGACCAGCGCACTGACGATGCCGAGGATGATGGCGGTCATGACTGCCGAGAAGACCACGGTAACGACCACACCGAAAGCCTGGTTGCCAAAGCTGCTTTGCGCACCGCCTATGCTTTCAACCGCGAAGATGCCGGTCAGCAGCGCACCGACGATGCCGCCAATTGCATGCACGCCGAATACATCCAGTGAATCGTCGTAACCAAGTTTGGATTTGAGTGTGGTTGCACCCCAGTAGCAGGCGAGACCGGCCGCCGCGCCTATCACCAGTGCACCGCTGACGCCGACGAAGCCGGATGCAGGCGTAATCGCAACCAGGCCGGATACCGCGCCGGACACCAGGCCGAGGACCGAGGGTTTGCCGCGCCGCAGCCATTCGATCAGCATCCATGACAGCGCACCGACTGCAGTGGCGATTTGCGTTGCCAGCATCGCCATGCCGGCGCGACCGTCGGCGGCGACTGCAGAGCCGGCATTAAAGCCGAACCAGCCGACCCACAGCATGCTGGCACCGATGACAGTCAGTACCAGATTGTGCGGCGGCATTGGTTCCTTGCCGAAGCCCAAGCGCGGTCCGATGATGATGGCGGCCACCAAACCGGAGACACCGGCATTGATGTGCACGACCGTGCCGCCGGCAAAATCCAGCACGCCACGGGTCGCCAGCCAGCCGCCCGGTTCCCACACCCAATGCGCAACCGGTGCGTAGACAAAGATGGACCACAGGGTGATGAACATCAGCAGCGCGGAAAATTTCATGCGCTCAGCAAAGGCGCCGGTGATCAGCGCCGGCGTGATGATGGCGAAGGTCATCTGGAACATGATGAAGACGCTTTCCGGTATTGTCGGCGCGATTTCACTGACGCTGACCTTGCCGGCTTCCTTCGCGAATTCCATGCCGTTCAGCAGTACGCGATCCAGTCCACCGATATAAGGAGAGCCGGGTGTGAAGGCCAGGCTGTAACCGATGACGACCCAGATCACGGTGACCAGGCAGGTCACGGCGAAGCTATGCGCCATCGTTGCCAATACGTTTTTCTTGCGCACCATGCCGGCGTAAAACAAGGCGAGGCCGGGGATGGTCATGAATAGAACCAAAGCGGTTGACGCCAGTAACCACGCGGTATCGCCAGCGCTGATTTTGCCGGCATCGACGACGGTGGGTTTGGTCAGCGGCGCTTCCGCGACGGGCTCGGCGGCGGTAGCCGCGGCTTCAGTCGGCTCCGCAATCATCGGCATGGTCAGCGGCGGGGCCGGGACTTCGGCGGCGGGAGGCGCAGTCTCCGGTGTCGGGTTTTGCGCGGACGCATTATTGACAAAGAGGGCGGCAACGAGAACGGCCAAAGCCAGCGTAATGTACGCGAAGGACGCGGAACGCATGATCATGAAACTCCCCTGAAGACTTGATAAGTGGCGAGGCCACGGCGAGTTTCACAAAAGCACTATACGTGCCATGCGATTAACAGGTGCAACAGGAGGATTAACAGAGCTGCAAGTACTGCCGATGGGAGCGCGACGCACTAGCGCTGCTCATGCCGTGCGTCGCCTGCACTGCGGTGGGGCGCAGCGGCGGGCTGCGATCCGGTGAATATCAGCCGAAGGCGCCGCCGGTCAGGTAGAGGTCGAAACCGCGGGCGATGGTGGCGATCAGCGCAGTGGAGCCGAGTGCAAAGGTCAGCACCACCAGCACGATGACAGCCCAGCCGGAATCCGAAGTCCGGCCCGAATGCGCGTTATGTTGCGCATCCCATTTTTCATCCGGCGTCAGGCCAAAGACCAGGGCGGCGATGAAACCGGCAAAAATGGAGAATGGGAAGCACAGGATATGCACCCAGGCCCATATGTCTTTCTTGCCGTACAGATAGAAGCGATGCAGGCCGATACCGCCAAATAAGGTGGCCAGAAGCGTGGCGAGGGTTTTGTTTTTGTGCGAATTTGGCATGTTTCTGCTATTTCTCGATTAAAAAGGCCAAATTTGGCTTGAAAACAGCGTTTTTTGCTGAAAAACGTGTGAAAATGCAGCGAAACCCAGCGTTTTACTCAAAATATTATCTATCTGACCCTGATTTTTGCCTATTGTACGGGCAGATGGATAGCGCGTCGCAAAAGCTTTTCCACTATGGAAATGCCTGATTGCCCGATTTGCCACACCGATATTGCCGGCCTTGATGAAGCAGCTTGCAGGTGCTGCGCTACTTGGGCTATAATTTGCGGCTTTTTCCGTGTTCAGACACTTTTTGGAAATATTATGGTCGTTATTCGTTTAGCTCGTGGTGGCGCAAAAAAGCGCCCATTCTTTAACATTGTTGCTACAGATTCGCGCAATCGCCGCGATGGTCGCTTCATTGAACGCATCGGTTTTTACAACCCGGTGGCGTCTGGCGCTGAAGAAAGCGTCCGCATTGTGCAAGACCGTCTGGCCTACTGGCAAGGCGTCGGCGCACAATTGTCGCCAACCGTAGCTCGCCTGGTTGCACAAGTCGGCAAAAAAGCCGCTTAAGTTTTGTCGAATCAAACGGCATCGGGAATGAAAGTTCCTGAAGATTTGGTGCTGGTTGGTTACATCTCCGGTGCGTATGGATTGAATGGCTGGGTTCGGGTCAGACCCTATTCGGCCGATGCGGATGCATTATTAACTGCCAAGACATGGTGGCTGGATAAGCCTGAATTCCATGACGTGGAAATGATGCAGTCGAAGATGCATACCGGTGATGTGGTCGCAAAGTTGATGGGTGTGGCAGGGCGTGATGCTGCGGAGGCGCTGAAAGGTGCAACCGTACAGATCCCGCGCAGTCATTTCCCCGCGCTGTCAGACAATGAATTCTACTGGGTCGATCTGATCGGTCTGGCAGTCGAAAATCTGCAGGGCGAACACTTGGGCCAGGTCAGCGACATGATGGACAACGGTGCGCATCCGATTTTGCGCGTTGCTGTGCCACAGACTGCTGAAACTGCTGATCCCAAGGCTGCGCCGCAAGAGTTGCTGATCCCGTTCGTTGAGCAGTTCGTCATCACGGTTGATCGAACAGCAAAAAAAATTACGGTGGACTGGGGACTGGATTACTAGTCACCGCGTTTGGAGGAGTGTGCGAGATGCAATTTGATGTCGTCACGCTGTTTCCGGAAATGTTCACAGCGCTAACGCAGTCGGGTATTACACGACGCGCGTTCGAGCAAAAGAAATGTGCATTGTCTTTGTGGAATCCGCGCGATTTCACCAGCGATAAGCATCGTACCGTGGATGACCGTCCCTATGGTGGCGGTCCTGGCATGGTGATGATGGTTAAGCCGCTGGAGGCAGCCGTACAGGCGGCCAAAGCAAGGCAGACAGAACAAGGTTTGGCTGCACCCCGCGTGGTGTACATGTCGCCGCAAGGCAAGGCATTGACCCATGAACGCGTGATGCAGCTGACGACAGAACCGGGTCTGGTTTTGTTGTGCGGACGTTATGAAGCAGTAGACCAGCGCTTTCTGGATAGCTGCGTCGATGAAGAAATCAGCCTCGGCGATTTCGTCCTGTCAGGCGGTGAAATCCCGGCGATGGCATTGATGGATGCGGTAATCCGGCAGTTGCCCGGGGTCTTGCATGATGATGCATCGGCGGTTGAAGACAGCTTCGTTAATGGCTTGCTCGATTGTCCGCATTACACGCGACCGGAAGTCTACGAAGGTGCCGCGGTACCGGCAGTGTTGATGGGTGGCCATCATGTCGAGATCGAAAAATGGCGCCGCGAACGTGCGCTGGAAGCGACCGCAAGGAAACGACCGGACCTGATCGTCAAGGCACGTGAAGCAGGATTGCTGACACGTAGCGATGAAAAGTTTTTGAGCAGTATTTAAGTAGTTAATGGCTGTTAGCAGTTTGTTGTATCGAGCAGGGTGCGGTAAATGCCCTGCAATGTGTAACCCCATCCTCTACCGGGCAAATATATACGTGGCGCCGGCACGATGGTTTTTGGAGTAATAAAAATGGATCTGATCCAACAATTAGAGCAAGAAGAAATTGCTCGCCTGGCAAAAAACATCCCTGACTTCGCTCCTGGCGATACAGTGGTCGTTAACGTCAACGTAGTTGAAGGCACACGCAAACGTGCCCAGGCTTACGAAGGTGTTGTCATCTCCCGTCGTAACCGTGGCCTGAACTCGAACTTCATCGTTCGCAAGATCTCGTCGGGTGAAGGCGTCGAACGTACGTTCCAGCTGTATTCCCCGCTGATCGCATCGATCGAAGTCAAACGTCGCGGTGATGTACGTCGTGCAAAACTGTACTATCTGCGCGAACGTTCGGGCAAATCGGCACGTATCAAGGAAAAACTGCCACAACGTCGCGCTGCAGCAAAAGCGGCGGAGTAATTGCCAATATCGGATTCGTCCGGGCAATGCATGTGGTAGCAACAAAAAAGACACCTTCGGGTGTCTTTTTTGTTTTGTGGCGGCATTTTTTGATTGTTAAATCTGGTGCTCGGGCTGTGACAGGTTTAACATCAATTAAAGTGATGTAAGTGCAAACTTGCGTTTAATATCAGGTTCCGATGGTTTGCACGGGCTCATAAGCCCGCACAGATTTGCATTGATTATTCGTATTGGGAAGTTGAATTGGCCAGACTGCATTTTGATCCGGAATTACTGCCGGTAGATTCGCTCGGCGGCGAAGAGGCCGTTGCCTCCGACCGCTTGCGGGATGAAGCTTTACGCGCGCGCTTTTTGAATCCGCCGCCATGGTCGCCGGAAATCACGGTGGAGCGCCTGGTGCGTCCGATGAGCGGGCCCCTGACCGAGGCCGCGGTGTTGCTGCCCATCGTATTGCGCGAAGAGAATGGCCCGACCATCCTGTTCACGCAACGGGCGGCGCACCTGAATGACCATGCCGGGCAAATCAGCTTTCCCGGCGGCCGCATGGAAAGTTATGACGAGTCGCCGATTGCCACCGCCTTGCGTGAAACCGAAGAAGAGGTTGGTATCAGCCGTCAACACATCGACGTCATTGGCAGCCTGCCGGAGTACCACACGGGTACCGGCTTCCGCGTGACGCCGGTGGTCGGCATCGTGAAGCCGCCGTTTGAAGTGACGCCGGACCCCTTCGAAGTGGCCGAGGTGTTTGAAGTGCCGCTCGCCTTCCTGATGGACGGCATGCACCACCAGCGCCGTACCGCAGAATTCGTGACCGGCAGCCGCACATTTTATGTGATGCCGTATGACAGGTTCTTCATCTGGGGCGCAACTGCCGGCATGTTGCGCAATCTATTTCATTTCCTGCGGGCGTAAGTCGTTTACGCGAGGGGATTACAGACTTTGGCTGTAACGCAAATTATTATGTTTCGCTTTATTTGATTCTCGCGAAGTGCTGCGTTATCGTATGGGTTGACTGACTATTAAGGCGCTTTAATGACATTTTTCTCCATCTTCTTTGCGCTATTGATCGAGCAATTAAAACCGTTGCGTGCCGATAATCCGGTCTACGCCGGGGCGCGAGCACTGGCTGCCAAGCTGGAAGGGTCGTTCAACGCCGGTCAGGCGCATCACGGACGCCTGGCCTGGGCCCTGATGATCGCCGCTTTTTGCATCCCGGTAGCGTTGCTGTATTGGATCAGCGTCAAACTCGGTCCGCTGGCCGCATTGATCGTCAACGTCGGTGTAGTTTATCTGACACTGGGCTTCCGTCATTACAGCCATTACTTCACCTCTATCCAGCTGGCGCTGAACAATGGCGATGAAGCGACTGCCCGCTCCTTGCTGGCGGAATGGACCAAGCGCGATACCGCCGGCATGGATGTCAGCGAAGTTGCCCGTATCGCCGTCGAAACCGCACTGGTCACCACCCACCGCAATGTCTTCGGCGTGTTCTTCTGGATCCTGACACCGCTGGGTCCGGTCGGCGCCGTGATGTACCGCGTGGCCGAATACTTGGCCCGCATCTGGAACGAGCCAAAGACGGCGGAACGCGAAGAGTTCGGCCGTTTCGCGTCGCAAGCCTTTTACTGGATCGACTGGATCCCGGCGCGCCTGACTGCCGCTGCGTTTGCAGTTGTCGGCAACTTCGAGGATGCAATTTACGCTTGGCGTAATTTTGCCGGCCGCTGGCAGGACGAAGCCATCGGCATCATCCTGTCCGCTGGTGGCGGCGCGATGGGCATACGCCTCGGGGCGCCGGTAGAAACCGTGGCCGAAGTGATTCCGGCTGATGCCGCAATGGTGGATTCGATCAATATTGAAACCGAAGCGCCGCTGGGCGAAGAAGCATCCAGCCGCGCATTGCAAAGCACAGTCGGCCTGGTATGGCGCGCATTGCTGCTGTGGATGCTGCTGGTCTTGCTGTTATCAATCGCAAAGTGGCTGGGTTAAGCGCCACTGACACAAAAAAGCGCGCTATGCAGCGCGTTTTTTTATGAATAAAAACATTTACCCGGTATTGATCGATCACTGATCCCGCTACCGGTTTTACAAAGTACTGCATAGGGAATTTTTATTGATGCGTGATCGCGCAGCTTTTTCTTTGTCATTCTCCGCATTGTTGACGCTTGTTATCGGTTTGCTGATCAGCGCCTTGCTGTTTGCATCTGTGCGTCGCCTGGAGCATGACAAGGTAGATATTGATTTCCAGCAGCAAGCCAAGGTAAGGGTAGCAGCGGTGCAGGACGGGCTGGACAGTTCCATGCGCGTGCTGACCGATATCAATCAGTTGTTCAAGACTTTCGGTGCGGTTGATCGCGAAGAGTTCAAATCCTTCGCGCTGCCTTTGCTGGCACGCAATCCCTACATCCAGGGCTTTGCCTATCATCGCTATCTGCCGCACTCGGAGCGCGCCGCCTACGAGGCAGAGATGCGCAAGCTGATTCCCGGCTTCACGATTACCGAAATGGTCGATGGGCAACGCGTCACGGCACCGGAGCGGGCGCGCTACCGCGTCGTCGATTACATCGTGCCGATGGCCGGTAATGAAGCGGCACTCGGCTTTGATGCCGATTCCTATCATTTCCAGACTGCAGCGATGCAGCGTGCTGTCGATACAGGCCAGCCGTCGGCCACCGGCTTGCTGCATTTGGTGCAGGAGCGCACCGCGCAACGTGGTTTTATCGTCTTGATGCCGGTGTATAAGCAGGATGCCGTCTTGCCGGATATTGCCTCGCGGCGCCTGGCGGTGATCGGTGATACGGCGGCGGTATTCCGCAGCAGCGACCTGATCGGACGTGCGCTGGAAAGCGATGACCTGTTGCTGACTTCGCATATCGATATGGCTGTAGACGTCAGCGTCTATGCCAGTGCCGAACACCATGAAGCAAACCTGGTATTTGGCAAGGGGCTGGAACCGGCCATACCGCGCTCGGCATTCGGTTTGCCGGCCTGGTTGTTTTATGACCAGCCGGAAGCGTATGAACATGTATTCGATGTGGCAGGCAAGACCTGGAGCATGGTGGTCTCTACGCCATCGATGCTGTTCCTGAAAAATAGCAGCAGCGCCTTGTGGGCCTTCCTGGTTGGTCTGTTGTTGAGTGTGGTATCGGCGATTTACCTGCAACTGATCGTCGACCGCTCGCGTCGTATTCAACTACTGGTGGATGACAGGACGGCGCAGTTACGTACTGTCAACGATGACCTGATCGCCGACATTGCCGCACGCAAGCATGCGGAACATGAATTGCAATTGCGCGAACGCGCGATTGAAGCGAGTGCGAATGCCATCATCATTGCGCGTGCAGTGGCACCGGACTATCCGCTGGAATATGTGAACCCGGCCTTTACCCGGATTACCGGTTATTCGCCGGAAGAAGCGCTGGGACGCAATATCGGTTTCCTGTGGGGCAAGGATTGGGAGCAACCGGGGATTGAAGAACTGCGTTCGATTGCACTGGAAAAGCGTGAAGGGCATGCGGTGCTGCGCACCTATCGCAAGGATGGTGCGCTGTTCTGGAGTGATTTGTATATTGCACCGGTCAAGGACGATACCGGCGAGGTCAGTCACTTCGTGGTCGCGCTCTACGATATCACCGCGACCAAACGCTATGAATCCGAGCTGGAATTCCAGACCAATCGCGATGCATTGACCGGCCTCGCCAATCGCAGCCTGCTGCGCGATCGCCTGAGCCAGGCGATTTCTTATGCGCATCGCTACAATCATCCGATCTGGATTGCCTTCGTCGATCTGGATCGCTTCAAGTTCGTCAATGACACGCTCGGCCATCAGGCCGGCGATATCCTGTTGAAGGCAATTGCTGAACGCCTGCAGCATGCAGTGCGCGATACGGATACGGTGTCGCGCATGGGTGGCGATGAATTCGTGCTGATCCTGCCGGAGCGTGTGGATGCCGGTTTGTCGACCGGTATCGTGCAGCGCATTATGGATGGCATTGCCCAGCCACTGACGATAGAAGGACATGAATTCTTCATCAGCAGCAGCATAGGGCTGGCGGTCTATCCGAATGACGGCGTGACGCCGGAAGAGCTGATCAAGCATGCCGATATTGCGATGTACCGGGCGAAGGAAACCGGACGCAATAACTTCCAGTTCTATACTTCATCGATGAACGAGCGTGCGCTTGAGCGCCTGCGCCTGGAAGGCGATTTGCGCAATGCGCTGGAGCGCGGCGAATTCATTCTGCATTACCAGCCGCAACTGGATTTGCGTAACGGCAAAATCGTCGGCGTGGAAGCGCTGATACGCTGGCAGCATCCCGAGCTTGGCATGATTCCGCCGATGCGCTTTATCGGCCTGGCTGAAGAGACGGGTTTGATCGTACCTATCGGCGCCTGGGTGATACGTGAAGCATGCCGGCAAAACAAGGTGTGGCAGGAGCATGGCCTTGGTGCGCTGCGCATGTCGGTCAATCTGTCGGCGCGACAGTTTGGGCAGCAGGATTTGCTGGAATCGATTGCGCTGGCGCTGGCCGAAACCCAATTGCCGCCGCAATGCCTGGAAATCGAATTGACGGAAAGCCTGGTGATGGCGGACGTCGATCATGCGATCGGTATCTTGCGTGAACTGAAAGCGCTTGGTGTACAGCTGTCGATTGATGATTTCGGCACCGGTTATTCGAGCCTGTCCTACCTCAAGCGTTTCCCTATCGATGTATTGAAGATTGATCGCTCCTTCGTCAATGACATCACGACCGATCCGGACGATGCGGCGATTGTCGCTTCGATTATTTCGCTGGCGCACAGTTTGCGCCTGACGGTGATCGCGGAGGGTGTGGAAACCGAAGAGCAGCTCGCCTACCTGCAACAACATGGTTGCGATCAGATCCAGGGTTACTTCTTCAGCCGCCCGGTCACGGCGGATGCGCTGGAAGCCATGCTGAAGGACGGCAAGCGCCTGGACGTCATCAGCAGCGGTTCTTTGATCTGATCAACGAATCTGTTTCGGCGCGATGTATTCCGGCAGCCCGCCGCTTTGCCGCTGCCGACACCAGTTGAACAGCGCGATGCTGCGCCATATGCTGCTTAACTGGCGATAGCCGATATTACTGATGACGGCGACCAGTATCAGCATGGTGATATCGGCGGTTTTGGGATAAGGGTGGAAGGCCATTTCTTCCAGCAGCAGGCCGGAAGCCGATAGCAGGATACCCAGGCCTATCATGACGGACAGGAAGGCGAAGCAGGCCGGCCATGAGATGAAGCCGGCAGCCAGTCCTGCAAGCAGGAAAATATAAGCCAGGCATTCCAGCAAGGGGCCCAATACTTCAAACAGGAGCAGGAAGGGAAATGCGAGGTGGCCGGCGCTGCCGCTGTTCCTTGCAAACAGCAAACCTGCATTCTGGCTGAGGCTGTCTGCCACGCCCTGTTGCCAACGTATGCAAGCCTGCTTCAGGGCGGCAAAATCTTCCGGCACCAGTTGCCAGCAAATCGGATCAGCAATAAAACATATGCGATAGGCGCGCTGCTTCTGGCGCATGAACCGGTGCAGGCGCACGATCAATTCCATTCCCGCGATACGCGCGCCGTGGCTATAAGCACCTGCCGCGATCACGGCTTCTTTGCGCAATAACATCATGCCGGCCGGCGCGATCAGCATGCCATTCAGCATCGACCAGCCGAGCGCGGCAAACAGTTTGATGCGCAGATCATCCATGATCTGGAACAGTGCCGGCCAGCGTCGTGGTAAAGCCGCTTCCGTGGTCGCGGCACGTGCGCCGGCGACGCTGGCAAGCACGCGATTGTCATTGAGGAAGGGTGTCGCCAGTTGCTGCAGGCTGTCACGCCGCAAACCGGTGCCGATATCCACCGTACAAAACAGCGGATAGCGTGCGGCATTGATGCCGGCGTTCAAGGCATCGGCTGTGCCGCCATGCTCCTTGTCGAGGACGCGCAGGTGCGGATAGCGGCTGGAACGATAGATACATTTGACGCGCTGTGTTTTCAGCTGCATACGATAGGCTTCAGGAAACGGATGCAGGTCGAATGCTGTCGTCAGTGCCCGCAGGCTGTCGTCTTGCGCGCCATCGCTGATGACGATCACTTCAAACTTGCTGTAATCGAGATGCAACAAGGCCTGGGTTGCCGCCACGACGGAATCGGCATTGTCCTGCGTTGCAAGCAGCACGCTGACCGGTGGTTCCAGCTCGGAATGCAGATAGGGCAGTTCGGTCAGTATCCTGCTTTGTTCAGCATCGTGCATGCGTACCACCGCCAGGATATGCAATAAAAAATAAGCGAGGTGGTAGACGATGAAGTAGGCAAAGATGCCCCACGCTATGCCGTAGCTCAGGCTCATGAGGTTTGCCTTTCTGCGATGGCCTGGCCCAGCATGTCGCGTGCGAAGCGATCTGACAGGTTATTCCTCAGTAATTCAATTTCCGCCATGCTCAGGAAAGGGATGCCGACCAGCGACTGCGCGGCGCGATACCGTACCCACCATTCGGCATCTGCCAGCAAAGGAATCAGGCGGTTCACGTCCGGGTGTTCGCCGATGCGGCCCAGCACTTTCGCTGCCTGTCCGCGTACGCGCCAGTCCGGATGTTGCAGGTGTGGACGGATATACGGCAGCAGGCTGGCGTCATTGGCGATGCGTAGCGCGGCGATGATGGTATCGGTGGCGTTGTCCTTATCCAGCAATTTCAGGATGGCGATATGCGACAGCGGTAATTGCAGCGCTTCGATCAGGCGCAGGCTGCGGATCAGGTGGGCGGCACGGATTTCATCCGCCGCTTCCAGCAAAGGCAGCATGAAGGCGGCATGTGCCGGTTGCAGGATGCCGGCGATATGCGAGATAGCCCAGTCATCACGTGCCAGCATCAGCGGTGTCAGTTGTTGCGCGGCAGCGGCGGCATCGATTTGGACCAGCGCCTGGAAGGCGTGGATGGAGGTCACGCTATCGGCCGCCATGGTTTGCAGCACCAGTGCATCCCATGAAACATGGTCGCGCAAATGTCCGAGCGTCAGTGTGGCGAGCAGGCATTCCACGCGCTTGCCGTGTTTCAGGAAGCGACGCGAATAACGATCCGCGCCGACCGAGTAGGCAATTGCGATCAGGTTCTCGACCGCCTCATTATTGCTGGCGCTGCGTATGAGCTGGTTCCACAGCTTTAGGAAATAAATGCGTTCGCGTTTTTCGACGGCGGGCAGGACCGTGGCGACCGATGATTGCAGCGAGCTGAGCAACAAAGGACGCCAGCGCAAGAGGAAGGCCTGCTCTGCCTGGGTGCGGCGCCGCAGCGAGTAGCGCAGCCAGCCCAGCAACAGGATCAGCAGCAGGCTTAAGGCGATCGCCGCCATGCCTATCCAGGCGATACCGGCAGAGTGGGCAAAGAGCTCGGGCACTAGCAGCTTGCCCTGTAAGCCGGGGGAGTGGCGGATCGTGTGATACCCATATCGGCCTCATGTTGCTTTTAGGAATTTTATTATTGTAATGCCGATTGAGTTATGCGCATGCTGCGCGGCAGCATTTCAAATCACGTGTGTCATGCAGTGCGGCGGATCCGACTCTTTTGTGCAACAGTCGATGTTGGGACGACAAGCCTATTCCGCTGCTGCGGGAGGAACTACGCATGTAGGCATCTGTCTGGCATGTAATAATCACGAGCTCACATCACAGTCCACACTATGCGAATCACAACACGCCTGCCGCTTGCCCTTGCCCTGATTTTTTCCTTCACCCTTGCTCCGCTCGCCGTCCATGCCGCCGAAGGCTTGCCGACGGTCGTGAGCGAAGCGCTCAAGCGCAGCGCGATACCGCCGGCTGCAGTGGGCACTTACGTGCAGGAAGTGTCGGGACAGAAGCCGTGGATCGCAGTGAATGAGACGACCGGCTTCAATCCGGCCTCGACGATGAAGCTGGTGACCAGTGACGCGGCGCTGGAATTGCTGGGCCCGACTTTCAACTGGAAGACCCAGGCCTATATGACCGGCACGCTGAATGGCGATGTGCTGGATGGCGACCTGATCATCAAGGGCAGTGGTGATCCCAAACTGGTGACGGAAAATTTCTGGCAATTCCTGCGCAAGATACGCGCGGCCGGCATACGCGAAATACGCGGCAACCTGATCCTGGATCGCAGCATATTCGAAGACATGCCGTATGACGCGGCGCAATTCGATGGCGATCCGCTGAAACCCTATAACGCGGGGCCGGATGCCTTGCTGCTGAATTACAAGGTCTTCGCTTTCCATTTCCTGCCGAATCCGGCGCGCAACCAGGTCGACATTACCGTCGATCCGCCGGTCGCGACTTATCCGGTAATGGCACCGGCGCTGACGAATGGCGCATGCGGCGACTGGCAGGGCAAGCTATTGCCGAATATGGGCCGCATCAGCACGAACTTCACCGGCAGCTACTCAGCAGCCTGCGGCGAAAAGACCTGGTATCTGCATCCCTACCTGATGAACCACAGCGAGTACTTCGGCGTGGTGTTCCGCCAGTTATGGAATGATGTCGGCGGTGTATTCAATGGCGCGGTGAGCAATGGTGTAGTGCCACCGGCGGCGCGTTTCGTCACCGAATGGCAATCGACCAGCTTGCCGGAAGTGATACGCGACATCAATAAGTACAGCAATAACGTGATGGCGCGTCAACTGTTGTTGACGTTGGCGGCCGACGTGCTGAAATTACCGGCATCGCCGGAGCGCGGCGCCCGCGTCGTCAAAACCTGGATGGCGAACAAAGGGATAGATACGACGCAGGTGGTGATTGAAAACGGTTCGGGTTTGTCGCGTACCGAGCGTATCCCGGCCGGTGCAATGGGCCGCATGCTGGTGAGTGCCTTCCAGTCGCCGACCATGCCGGAATTCATTTCTTCCTTGCCGCTGGTCGGTTATGACGGCACCATGCGCAAACGCTTGACCAAACAGACGGTGGCAGGGCGCGCCCATATCAAAACCGGTACGCTTAACGACGTACGTGCGATCGCCGGTTATGTGCTGGCTGCATCCGGCAAGCGCTACGCGGTGGTGTGCATTATCAATCATCCGAATGCCGTCGGCGGGCAGGCGGCACACGATGCCTTGCTGCAGTGGATCTACGAAAATGGTTGAGCGTGGTTGAGTGCGTTTGAGCGGCAAGGCAATCAGTAATCAAAGAAAGGCACCTGTCCGGGTGCCTTTTTTATTGCAGCCGGCGGAATCGCCAGCGGAAAATTTCCGCGCGGCAAACATCGCACAAATAATTAACAGCTGTTAAAAATCTGCTTCCACATTTTCATATTTTGGTGATATCTTTCGATTTAAATCTGACATGTCAGTAATGTGTCATATAAAAATAAACAATAAAAATCAAAGATTCAAACCACCAAAGGAGAAGACTAGTGAGCAAAGCTATATCCCCATTGCGTCCTGTGCATCTGGCAGGCGCCATCATGCTGGGCCTGGCTACCGCCAGCGCCGGCGCATTCGATATCACCGGCAAGTATTGCGATACACCGTCACGTTGCGTGAACCCGGCCACCACCCAAGGCATGGTCACCACTTCCAACTACCTGGCGACACAAGCCGGCCTGAAGGTGTTGCGTGACGGCGGCAATGCGATTGATGCAGCGATTGCCGCGGCCGCAACGCTGGCCGTCGTGTATCCGCAGATGACCACCATAGGCGGTGATAATTTCTGGTTGATCCATAACGCCAAAACCGGCGAGATGCGCGCATTGAATGCGAGCGGCCGCGCCGGTGAAAAAGCCACCATCGATTTTTACAAGCAAAAGGGTTTGAGCAAAATCCCGGCACGCGGTTACCTCGCGGCCAACACCGTACCCGGCGTGATCTCCGGTTGGGATGAAGCCTACCGCTACGGCAAGCAAAGCATGGGTGGCAAAGTGAGCTGGTCGCAATTGATGGACAGTGCAATCGGCTATGCACAAGATGGTTTTGCGGTCACGCCTTCACTGGCGAAATGGTCACAGATCAATATCAATCCGGCCGACCAGGAATTCCGCAACCTGCAGCGTTTCAACGGTTTCAAGAAAACATACCTGAAAGCTGACGGCAGCATTTATCAGGTTGGTGAAGTGATGAAGCAACCGGAACTGGCGGCCACCCTGCGCCTGATCGCAAAGGATGGCGCAAAAGCGTTTTACCAGGGCCCGATCGCGAAGAAAATCGTCGACGAATTGCAGCGCAATGACGGCGTGTTGACGCTGAAGGATTTCGCCACGCACAAGGCGAACTGGGTCACGCCATTGAAGGTGCCGTATCGCGATACCGTCGCCTACAACCTGCCGCCAAACACGCAAGGCATGGCAGCGCTGGAAATCCTGAACGTCTTGAACAACTTCGACGTGAAGAAGCTGGGTGAGGGTACGACCGATTACTACCACCTGATTATCGAAGCGACCAAGGAAGCGTTTGCCGATCGTGACAGATATTTATCCGATCCGGACTTCGTGCAGATTCCGGTCGACTTCCTGCTGTCGAAGCAGCACGGTATCGACCAGGCCAAGCGTATCCAGATGGCGACTGCAGCGACTTCGGTCAAGCCGCTTGATCCTAAAGGCGACACCATCTGGCTCGGCGTGGTCGACAAGGATGGCAATGCGGTTTCGCTGATCCAGAGTGTGTATCACGACTTTGGCTCGGGCATCGTGCCTGAAGGTACCGGCGTCCTGCTGCAAAATCGTGGTAGCTTCTTCTCGCTGGATAAAACACATGTCAACCACCTGGAACCGGGCAAGCGCACCTTCCATACGCTGAACCCTGCGATGTTGCTGAAGGATGGCAAACCTTTGCTGGTGTACGGCACCATGGGTGGCGAAGGACAGCCGCAAACACAGGCCGCGATTGTGACGCGCATCGTTGACTTCGGCATGACGCCGCAGGATGCGATCAACGGTCCGCGCTGGTTGCATGGCCGGACCTGGGGCGCAGCTTCGAACGACCTGAAGATTGAAGGTCGCACGCCATTGGCAGTGACCGATGAATTGAAAAAGCGCGGTCATCCTATCAATGTGGTGGAAGACTATACCGACACCATGGGACATGCCGGTGCGATCTGGATCGATCCGGCCACCAAGGTGCGCTACGGTGCCACCGATCCACGTGGTGATGGCGTCGCCGCAGGTTATTGATTCCTTAAGCCAATAAAAAACCGACCGTATATAGCGGTCGGTTTTTTTATGCGCGCTGGAAACGCAAGGATTCAGAGCAGGATGGGTTTGTTCGACAACTGATTTGCTTGTGCGCCATTGTCAGGGAAGTGTTCCTGCAAGGCCGCATTCAATTGCCGGATGCCGGCAATCACGCTGTCGTGGTATTCCCCTTTGGCGAAACCGCTGGTCATGGTTTTGCAGACCGCATGCCAGTGATGCTGCGGGATCAGGCGTGAGATGCCGCGGTCGGCGACGATTTCGACCTGGTGATCGGCGAGGTCGATATAGATCAGGATGCCGCAGTTTTCTTCGGTATCCCAGATCCGGTATTGCGAAAACAATTCATGCGCGCGTGCGCGTGAACTGAGTCCGGCCACGATGGCGGAAAATTCCAGTGACGGTTCAACGATCAGGCGAATCTCGGCGCGATGCACTGATTCACCGGCGGCAATCGCTTGCTGGATCGCGCCCAGCGTCGCGCACGGAAAGGCTTTTTTGCCGCTATAGCGGGTTGTTGTCAGGTGTCGCAGCGCGCGTGAAAATTTATTCATTACCAGTTCCCCGAGGCGCCGCCGCCATCAAAACCGCCACCACCGCCGGAGAATCCACCGCCGCCGCCAAAACCGCCGCCACCTCCACCAAAGCCGCCGAAGCCACCACCGGAACGGCGACCGAGTTCATTGCCAATCGCAGTGCCCAGGATGACGCCGGCGGAATTGCCCCAGTCGCCATTGCTGCTATGGGCACGGGCGCCGCGGCCACCACGGCTGCGTGCCAGCATGATGAAGATCAGGATCGCAAAGAAGATGAACGGACCCCAGGTGAATGCTTCATCCTGCGCGCTGGCCTGGCCGCGTTTCGCCGGCTCCGGGAAGGCTTCCTTATCCAGCAGGCTGGTGATGACGGAAACGCCGGACGCCAGGCCGCCGTAAAAATCACCCTGGCGGAAGTGCGGTGCAATCACATCCTGCAAGACGCGTTTCGATTGCGCATCGGTTAGCACGCCCTGTACGCCGCGCCCGGTTTCTATGCGCAGGCGACCGGAAGCCGCCGAGTTATCCTTGGCTACCAGCAGGAGCACACCGTCATCGACGCCTTTGCGTCCCAGTTTCCATGCATCAGCGACGCGTATGCTGTATTGCTCTATGCCTTCCGGCTCAGTGCTTTTTACCAGCAGGATTGCGATCTGGTTGCCGGTGCGGGTTTCATATTCTGCCAGCACGTTTTCCAGCGTCGTACGCTGTTCGGCATTCAACATGCCGGCCTGGTCGGTGACGCGCTCCTTGAGCGGCGGTACCGGTACCAGGTTCTGGGCGCCGGCCAGCACGCAAAACAGGGCGAGCGTACAAGCCAGCAGGGCGCGCATGATTTTCATTGGCCTTGGCTATTATTTCTTGTCGAAATTAACGGCCGGCGGTGCCGAGATGGCCTTTTCATTCTCTACCGTGAATGAAGGCTTGACCGGATAGCCGAATACTTTTGCCGTGATATTGGTCGGGAAGCTGCGCGCCAGGATGTTGTAGTCCTGGACGGCCACGATGTAACGCTGGCGTGCCACCGTGATACGGTTTTCGGTGCCTTCCAGTTGCGATTGCAGGTCACGGAAAGCGGTATCGGCTTTCAGTTGCGGATAGTTTTCCGAGACTGCCATCAGGCGCGACAGCGCCGACGACAATTCACCCTGTACCTGCTGGAATTTATTGAAGGCTTCCGGATTGTTCAGTACTTCCGGCGTGATCTGGAAGCTGGTGGCGGCAGCGCGTGCCTTGGTCACTGCTTCGAAGGTTTCGCGTTCATGCGTTGCATAGCCCTTGACCGTGTTGACCAGGTTAGGGATCAGGTCGGCGCGGCGCTGGTACTGGTTGACGACTTCGCCCCAGGCGGCTTTGACGGATTCATCCTTGCTCTGGAAATCGTTGTAGCCGCAGGCGCTCAGGGTCGAGGCCAGCAAGGCGATAGAAATCCATTTGAATAATTTGTTCATTTCATTCCTCCTTGAATATCGTGGGTGCAAACGTCTGCCTGGTGATCGCTTATGTGATGGCTTTGCTACGTGGTTTCAATAGTACCGTGCTCATTGCTGCAAGTATCAGCAACATTGCAACAAAATCTTGCCAGTGCGGTGTTTCATTCAATACCCACATGCCGGAAAACACGCCCAGCACCGGGATCAGCATCACCGACAGGCTGGATGCAATCGGCGGCAGGGTGCGCGCCAGGGAAAACCAGACTGCCTGGCCAAAACCGAAGACCAGCAACGCGTTATACGCAATCGCGAGGAATTCCTTCAGGTTCGGCAGACGCCATGCATCGTATTCGAACAAGGCCGAAATCAATGCCAGGCAAAGCGCACCCAGCAAAATCATCCAGAAGGTCAGCGCAATCGAAGCAATTTGCAGCCGTGCACGCTTCATCAAGACCGTGCCATAACCCCAGGACGCCGCGGCTATCAGTGCCAGTATGCTGCCCAGCGGTTGTCCCGCCATATTCACGAATTCGCTCGATAGTAATAATAGTGCGCCGCTCAGCGCCAGTGCGATACCGCACCAGCCGAGGCGGCTGATGTTGTCGCGGAAAAATATCAGGCCGCACAGCACCGCCCAGATCGGCATCGTATAACCAAGGATGGCGGCACGCCCGGACGACAGCAGTTTTACGCCCAGGATGATGCACACATTCCACATGATCACATTAGGGATGGTCAGCTTGAAAATGGTTCCCAAGTCGCGACGTGAAATCTGCAAGGAAACGCCATATGAACGTACGGCCAGCCATAAAATGGGGATGGAGCCCAGCATGCACAGCGAGCGGAAGGCGAGGGGCGGGAAAAACTGCACGCCGATTTTCATGATCGGCCAGTTGATACCCCAACAGATGGTCAGGAGCACCAGCAGCAGCCAGTCTTTGCGGGAAAGCGATGTCATGCCGGCACGATAACATGGCGCGTTACAATACGGATTGTTTGAAACAGAAAGATACCGCCGTGACCTTCATCAAAAAATTATCCGCCGTCTGGCACAGCCAGAAAACCCAGCTTTGCATAGGGCTGGACCCGGATTTGGCCAAGTTTCCCCGTCATTTGCAGGGAAAACCGGACGCCATCCTGACATTTTGCAAAGAAATCATTGATGCCACGGCCGATACCGCCTGTGCCTTCAAGCCGCAAATCGCCTACTTTGCCGCCCTGCGCGCCGAAGACCAGCTGGAAGCAATCTGCAGCTACCTGCGTGAACGTTATCCGCATATTCCTATCGTGCTGGACGCCAAGCGCGGCGATATCGGCGCCACCGCCGAGCAGTATGCGCGGGAAGCTTTCGAGCGTTATGGCGCGGATGCGGTGACGGTCAATCCGTATATGGGTTTCGATTCGGTGCAGCCTTACCTCGAGCGTCCGGATCGCGGCGTGATCGTACTGTGCCGTACATCGAATGCCGGCGGCTCGGATTTGCAGTTCCTGAATGTTGACGGCAAGCCCTTGTACCAGCACGTTGCGCACCTGGTTGCGGATAAATGGAATACCAATGGCCAGTGTGCATTGGTGGTCGGCGCAACCTTCCCGAATGAATTGGCACAAGTGCGTGCGCTGGTGGGCGACATGCCTTTGCTGATCCCCGGCATAGGCGCGCAAGGCGGCGATATCAAGGCGACGGTAGAGGCGGGACGTACGGCGAATGGCACCGGCATGATGATCAACTCATCGCGCGCCATCCTGTATGCGAAGGCGGATGAAACATTTGCGCAGGCAGCGCGCCAGGTAGCGCTGGAAACGCGCGATGCGATCAACCGCTACATCGCCTGAGTTTTCCGTACTTAAGCTTGTTACTTTTTCGGGGTGGCGGCAAGAAAGTTGAGCAAGCCCTGCAAGGCATGCTCAACGCTTTGTTCGCGTACCGCGTGGCGGTCGCCGCTGAAGATGACATGATCGACCTGCACCTGTTCAGCTAGTGCCCAGCCAAAGCAGACCATGCCGACCGGCTTGCCCGGCACGGCGCCACCCGGTCCGGCGATGCCGGTAGTCGATAGCGCGACTGTGGCGCGGCTGTTTGCAATCGCTCCCTGCGCCATCGCCTGGGCGGTTTCATAGCTGACAGCGCCATGGCGTGCCAGCGTTTCTTCCGGTACTTTCAGCATCGCCATCTTGGCTTCGTTCGAATACGTAACGAAGCCGCATTCAAACCATTCTGATGAGCCGGCAATCTCGGTGATCGCCTGTGCGACGCCGCCACCGGTGCAGGATTCGGCGGTCGCCAGCATCAGCCCGCGTTGTTGCAGGGTACGGCCGACCTCGGCTGCCAGTTCAATCAGGTTTGCCATAGATTCTTTCCTCAGAAACTGCGCCAGATTGCAAACACCAGGAGCGTGAAAAATGCTGCGACGATGTCATCAAACATGACGCCGAAACCACCCTTGAAGCGCTTGTCGAAATAGGCAATCGGCGGCGGTTTGACCATGTCAAAGAAACGGAAACAGAGGAAGGCATAGAACTGCATCCACAAGCTGGCCGGTGTGATGAAGAGCAGTACCAGCCAGAAGGCAATCACTTCATCCCACACCATGCTGCCATGGTCGGACACGCCGAGGTCGCGCCCGGTTTTGGCGCAGGCCCAGACACCGATGGCGAAGCCGGCGATGATCACCAGCCACCAGTTGGTCGGTGTAAAAAACAGGGGCCAGCGTGCCGTCAGGACGTTGAAGGAAAGCCAGCCGAACAGGGTGCCGAAAGTGCCCGGCATGATCTTCGACAAACCGCTGCCGAAGCCTTGCGCAATGATGTGGGCCGGATGCGCCAGCATGAAGCTGGAATTCGATTTGACAGTTGTTGGCGAACCGGATTCTGATGCGTTCATGGGGAAGCGAAGTGGTCGAAGGATGTGAGGTTGAGATCCAGCGGTCGTCCGGCTTTATCCAGCAGGCGCAAGCCGGGGGCGGCATCGATGCTGCCGATACGGGTGACAGCGGTGTCGGCTGCCATGGCGGCACCCAGCACTGCTTCGCGTTTCGATACCGGCGCGGTGAAACACAGTTCGTAATCGTCGCCGCCTGCCAGCGTGAAGCGACGGCGCATTTCTGCTGTTTGTTTTTGCAGCATGGCACCCGCTGGCAAATCATCTACATGCAGTGTGGCCCCGACTTCTGATTTCTTCAGGATATGGCCGAGGTCACCGATCAGGCCGTCCGATACATCCAGTGCGGAGTGCGCGATGCCGCGCAAGGCGAGGCCGAGTGCCACGCGTGGTTGTGGTGTATGCAGGCGCAGCGCAGCCTTGTTCAGTACTTTCGCGTCCAGCTCATATTCCTTGTAGAGCGCACCCAGGGCCAGGCGTGCATCGCCGAGCGTGCCGGAGACCCAGATATCGTCGCCGATTTGCGCGGTATCACGGCGCAATGCTTCACCGGTCGGGGTTTTGCCGAATACGGTGATGCAGATATTCAACGGCCCTTTGGTGGTATCTCCACCTATGAGTTCACAGCCGTGTGCATCGGCCAGTTCAAACAAGCCATGTGAAAACTCCGCCAGCCATGTTTCTTCGGCGCTCGGCAGTGAGAAAGCCAGTGTGAAAGCGGTCGGCTCGGCGCCCATGGCGGCCAGGTCCGAGAGATTCACGGCGAGTGATTTATGGCCGAGCTTGCGCGGATCTGCACCGGCAAAGAAGTGGCGGCCTTCGACCAGCATGTCGGAAGAGATCGCCATTTGCATGCCGTCTTCTTGCGCCAGCAAAGCGCAATCATCCCCTATGCCCAGCGTCGCTCGGTTTTTGGGGTGGCCAGGGCGCACGAAGTAGCGCGCAATAAGATCGAATTCAGACAACATGCGCTAATTGTACAGAAATGCCGTGGCGCTCTTCGCATGTACATGCATTTGATTGCTCGCGATAAAGAAAAAGCGCAGCTTCCGCTAAGGGAAGGCTGCGCTTCAATTGTGATTCAAATGTGATTCAGTGCCGGCGCTTCGTATTGATCCCGGGCAATCAGCCGGCTGCGGCCGCAGTACTGGCAGGCTGGCCCAAACCGCCCAGCAGCTCTTGCCGGATGGCATTGTCATGCGGCGAGACGCCAAAGCCTGCGAGCTTGCCTGCTGCGTCATAGAAGCGGCAGATGCAGCGACCGGTTTCCGTTACCTCATCCTGCCAGTTGCCTGTTGCAACCATGTGCGGTGCCGGCGGGATCAGCGCCAGCGGGTAGCTTGGCGTCTTGATCAGTACCGGCGATGGCTTCAGGTCAATCACGGTGTTTTCACCCGTCAAGGTTTTGGCGATCGCGCGACCGGCCGTCATGATAGGGGTGATGTAAGGCAGGGTATGCGTACTGCCATCGGCGGCGAAGGTGTATTCGGCACAATCGCCGAGCGCATAGATGTCTGCTGCGCTGGTCCGGCCAAAGGTATCGATGATGATGCCGCGATTGGTCTTGAGCTGGGCTGCGTGTGCGAGGCGCAGGTCAGGGCGCAAGCCGACTGCCGACAGCACGACATCGGCTTCGACGGTAGTGCCGTCGGCCAGCGTGACGCGCAATTCGTTGTCGCCGTGGCTGACGCTTTCGGCGACTGTATTCAGGTGAAAACGAACGCCGCGTGCCTCCAGCGCCGCCTGCAGTCTGGCCGACAAGGCAGGTGCCGCCAGCGCTGCCAGCGGACGTGAGCTCGGATCGACCAATGTCACACTATGGCCGGCACCAGCCAGGTCGTCGGCGAATTCGCAGCCGATCAGGCCGGCACCGAGGATGGTGACGCGTACCGGATTGGCGTTTTTCGGCGAGCTGATATGCGCACGGAATTTCGCATAATCATCGACGTGGTTTACCGACAGAACCTGGTCCGCAGCTTCACCTTTCAGGCCCAGGTGTATTGCCTGGGCGCCATTGGCCAGCACCAGTTTTTCATATTCAAACACGCCGGCATCGGTGGTGACGGTTTTCGCCGCGGCATCAATGCCGCTGACGTGGGTGTTGGCGTGGATGGTCGCATTCAGTTGTTCCGCCATTTGCGTGACACTGTGCGTGACCATTTGCTCGGCTTGCTTGCCATGTGCAAAGGCGTTCGACAGCATCGGCTTGGAATAAAAGCCGCCGCTATCTGCGGTGATCATGATTAATGGAGTGGCTTTATCCAGTTTGCGGAATTCGCGTGCAACGGTATAGCCGGCCAGTCCTGCTCCGATAATGATGATCGGTTTCATATTTATCCTTATGCCCAAAAAAATGTAATGCGTGACAGTACTTGATATCGCGCAGATATCCAATTGCGCCAGTTTACTCAAAAGCAGATTTTTAAGCTGCATTTAATTTGCAGCAATTAGCGACACCTTATTATTTGCCCTGATTCAAGTATCTATCACTTATTGTTATTAATTTTAAATATCATCTAAAATCCCAGATGTGCTGGCAATGTTCATTCATTTGCCGGCATTTTTAATTTTTTTGAGACTTGGCAAAACCCGTATAAAAACAAAATTACTGTCTTACGGCTCTGCTAGAATGAATTGCTTCCGCATATAAAAAGGATGGCTGCTTAGTATGGATTCGAACACCGATAAAAAAGAAGAACTCCGCCTTCAGTTACGTCAAGCCGCACTCGAATATCACGAGTTCCCGACTCCAGGAAAAATCAGCGTCACTCCGACCAAACAAGTAACGAATCAGCGCGACCTGGCCCTGGCATATACGCCGGGCGTGGCAGTGGCATGCGAAGAAATTGCCGCCAACCCTGCCGATTCCTATCGCTACACCGCCCGCGGCAACCTGGTTGCCGTAATCACCAACGGTACTGCCGTGCTGGGACTGGGCAATATTGGTCCTGCCGCCGCCAAGCCGGTGATGGAAGGCAAGGGCGTACTGTTCAAGAAATTCGCCGGTATCGACGTCTTCGATATCGAAATCAATGAAACCGATCCGGACAAGCTGTGCGACATCATCGCTTCGCTGGAGCCGACCTTCGGCGGTATTAACCTCGAAGATATCAAGGCGCCTGAGTGCTTCTACATCGAGCGCACCCTGCGCGAGCGCATGAAGATCCCGGTCTTCCACGACGATCAGCACGGTACCGCGATCATTGTTGCCGCGGCACTGCTGAACGGCCTGAAGGTGGTCGGCAAAGACATCAAGAAAGCCAAGCTGGTGGTATCCGGCGCCGGTGCTGCAGCTCTGGCTTGCCTGGACCTGATGGTGGACCTCGGCTTCCCGCGTGAACATATTTTCGTCACCGACCTGGCCGGCGTTGTATACCAGGGTCGCGTCGAACTGATGGATCCGGACAAGGAAAAATTCGCGCAAAAGACCGATGCCCGTACCCTGGGTGACGTCATCGTTGATGCAGATATCTTCCTCGGCCTGTCGGCTGGCGGCGTATTGAAACCGGCGATGGTGGCGGCAATGGCCAAGCGTCCGGTCATCCTCGCGCTGGCGAACCCGACCCCGGAAATCCTGCCGGATGAAATCCGCGCAGTGCGTGACGATGCGGTGATTGCAACCGGTCGTTCCGATTTCCCGAACCAGGTTAACAACGTCCTGTGCTTCCCGTATATCTTCCGCGGCGCACTGGATTGCGGCGCCACCACGATTACCCGTGAAATGGAAATCGCCGCAGTGCACGCGATTGCGCAACTGGCGCAAGCCGAGCAATCGGATATCGTGGCTACTACCTACGGCATCCATAATCTGAGCTTCGGTCCGGATTACATTATTCCGATGCCTTTCGATCCGCGCCTGATGATCAAGATCGCGATGGCGGTTGCCAAGGCAGCCGAAGAGTGCGGCGTAGCGGCGCGTCCTATCAAGGACATGGATGCTTATGCGGATCGCCTGCAGCAATTCGTGTACCGCAGCGGCACTTTCATGAAGCCTATCTTCCAGATCGCGAAGGCCACGCCGCCCGAGCTCAAACGCATCGTCTATGCGGAAGCGGAAGAAGAACGCGTATTGCGCGCGGTGCAGGTTGTGGTCGATGAAAAACTGGCGCGTCCTATCCTGATCGGGCGCCCGGCAGTATTGGCACAACGCATAGAACGCTTCGGTTTGCGCATCAAGCCGGATGTTGACTTTACTATCATCAATCCTGAGCACGATGATCGCTATCGCGATTTCTGGCAGACCTATCTGGAAATGACGATGCGCAAAGGCGTGACGGAACAATACGCAAAGCTGGAAATGCGTCGCCGTCATACGCTCATTGGTGCAATGGCAATCCACAAGAAATATGCGGACGGCATGATTTGCGGCACCTTCGGTACCAATAACCTGCATCTGCACTATGTGGACCAGGTGCTGGGCAAACGCGCCGGTGTGAACGTCTATGCTGCGATGAATTGCCTGATCCTGTCGGATCGCCAATTGTTCATCGTCGATACCCACGTCAATGAAAACCCGACGGCGGAAGAGCTGGCGGAAATCACGATCCTGGCTGCGGAAGAAATGCGTCGCTTTGGCCTCGCGCCACGTGCTGCATTGCTGTCGCATTCGAACTTCGGTTCCAGCAATAGCGAGTCGGCGCAAAAAATGCGCAAGACTTTGCAATTGGTACGCGAACGTGCACCTGACCTGGAAATCGACGGCGAGATGCACGGTGACCTGGCGCTGAATTCTTCACAGCTGAAAGCGGCAATGCCGGATTCGACTTTGAAGGGCGATGCCAACCTGCTGATCCTGCCTAACATCGATGCGGCAAATATTACCTACAACCTGTTGAAGACCACTGTCGGCAACGGTGTGGCAATTGGTCCTATCCTGCTCGGTTGCGAAAAGCCGGTACACATCCTCACACCGTCGGCTACCGTGCGTCGTATCGTGAATATGACTGCCTTGTGCGTAGCGGATTCGGTTGCTGAACGCTAAGCTGAAGCGCTGACAAAAAAGCCGCTCTTGCCTGAGGCAGAGCGGCTTTTTTTATGTGCTTGCGTTTAATTGTCTTTGATTTCGGCGCGCAAGGGCACACGCCCGGTTTGTACCAATGGTGACGCCCGGTCACAGTGGCCGGGCTGGTCATCGAAGAACATATGCGGCTTGAAGGCGGCCAGTACATCGGATTTGGAAACGCCACCCATGAAGAAGGTTTCATCGATGGTCACGTCCCACGCACGCAGGGTACGGATCACGCGCTCATGCGCCGGCGACGAACGGGCGGTGACCAGTGCGGTGCGGATAGGTGCGATGCGTGCATTCGAATTCTTGAAGCTGTTCTGGATGAAGGAGAGGGCCTTGAGCAGGCGGGCGAACGGTCCTTCGGGTAGCGGCTTCAACGCATTTTCGCGTTCATGGTTTTCAAATGCCTCTATGCCCTGGGTTTGATAGATGCGTTCCGATTCATCAGAGAAAATCACCGCATCGCCATCGAAGGCAATCCGGATCTGGTCCAGCTCTTCGAAGGCATTCGCCGGTTTTTGATACAGCAGTGCGGCGGCCGTGCCGGAATCGATTGCAGCCTGCACATCGTCTTCATGCAGCGACAGGAACAGGCTGACATTGAAGGCGTGCAGATAAGGTGCCAGTGACGCGCCGCCGGACAGGACGGCACGCGTGATGTCGAGGTCGTAGTGCTTGATCGAATTAAAGATGCGCATCGAAGTTTCGGTCGAATTGCGCGACATGATGACGACTTCGACGAAACGCTGGTTCGGCGTCAGTGCATTCAGTTTGAGCAGTGCGCGCACCAGTGCGAAGCCGGCGCCCAGTTTGAGGATTTCAGCTTCATTATCAAGCTGGTGCTGGCGATAGGCTTCCAGACCCTGGGTGCGGAAGATGGCTTCTTCGACTTCGAGGTCGAATAGTGCGCGTGATGAAATTCCAACTACCAGCAGGCGATCAAGTGAGACGGGCATGTAAGGGTTTTCTCCCGGATATCAGGAATAGCGTGCAAAGGGCATAATTGAGCATTACTTTGCAGATGAAAAGAAGTCAGGAAACATTATAAGCATTCCTGCCCCGCTGTATCTGCTGTTACTTCTGCTGTTACTTCTGCTGTTAATTCTGTTGATACTTCTATAGAGGGCACGATGTTTGCTACGATCAGGAAATGGGCCCGGCGCATCAAGAGCGATATTATCGTGCTGTGGTTTGCCCGCAAACATCCGGACACGCCCTTGCTGGCCAAGATAGTGTGCGTGGTGGCGGTGGTATATGCATTGAGCCCGATCGACCTGATCCCGGATTTCATTCCTATCCTTGGCTATCTGGATGATGTATTGCTGGTGCCGGCCTTGATCTGGCTCGCCTTGCGTTTGTTGCCGCCGCAGGTCGTGCAGGAGTGCCGAGTGCAAACGGAAGAGTGGATAAGGAAATATGCGCGCAAGCCCAAGAGTTATATAGGCGGCGCGCTGGTGATCCTGGTCTGGTGCGTATTGGCTTATCTGTGCTGGCGCTGGCTGGCACAGTAAGCGGGAGGTGTGAGCGGCTGCGGCCGCTCGCAGGTGGATTATTGCTGTGGCTTGTCTTCGCCGTCTTCGTAAAAGGAGACGCGCAGGGTGCGGGTGCGATGCAGTTTTTTCAGGCCGGCCTTGGTACCAAGGTAGGCGGCGAGTACGCAATACAGCAAAGCCATCCAGCCAAGGTAATAGACGCCGACGAAAGGCAGCACGATGACCAGTACGGTCGCAAAGAAGTCGCGCTTTTCCAGCGTGATCCAGTAGTGCGACAAAGCGTATACAATAAATAGCCCTATGAAACCTAGCAACATGACGTTTCCCTTATTACAGATGTGTCTGCATTCTAGCATTCAGGATTTTCAACTGAGCAGTTTTCGCTGTTGCGTTGCGGCATAGAGATAAATATGTTGCATTTAATATGCATATTAAATAAAATACTTTTACTGGAGAGCGACAGCTAATGAAATTAACCCGGTTTTCGGATATTGGTCTGCGTGTGCTGATGTATTTGGCACGGGAAACGCGCAGCCCGTCAGTCACCGTGGCTGAAGTTGCTGCCCAGTTCGATGTCCCGCATAACCACCTGGTAAAAGTGGTGGGCATGCTGGCGAAAGTAGGATGGATAGATGCTGTACGCGGCCGCAATGGTGGTATCAGTCTCGCCGCCAGTCCGGATACCTTGCACATAGGCAGTATTTTGCGTGTGCTGGAAGGGGATACCGAAGCGATCGATTGCGAAGGCATAGGTTGCCGCCTGTCCGGTGATTGTCGTTTGCGCAATGTATTGAAGATAGGCGTTGATGCTTTCTACAATGCGATGGATGAATACACGCTGGCGGATATAGTCAGTGGCAATACCGGTGAGCATATCGTCATGATGCATCGCAATTTCCTGATGGAGCGCGCTGCTATCGCCTGAATGAAAGAAGCTTGAATGGTCGGGCCTGAATCGGGCCTTTTTTATTGAGTTTAAAGTTGCATTTAAAATGCATCATAGGAGTGTATATGTTGTCTGCAGCATCCCGTCCGTATATCGACGCCAGTGTTCCGGTCTTGCGTGAGCATGGCCTCGCGATTACCCAGGCTTTCTATAAAAATCTGTTTATCTCGCATCCGCAACTGCACAATATTTTCAATGCCGGCAACCAGGCGAACGGCGCGCAGCAGCAATCGCTGGCTTCCGCGGTCTTTGCCTATGCGGCCAATATTGATAATGCGGCGGCGCTGGCGCCGGTCATTTCGCGCATCGTGCACAAGCATGTCTCGCTGGGGGTGACGGCTGCGCATTATCCGATCGTCGGCGAACATTTGCTGGGCGCGATCAAGCAGGTGCTGGGCGAAGCGGCAACGCCGGAGCTGATCGCCGCGTGGGCGGAAGCCTACGGTATCCTGGCGCAGGCCCTGATCGATGAAGAGCAGCGCCTGTACACCAACGCCGGTATCCAGCCGGGTGATTTGTTCGACATGAAAGTCACCGCCATTGAACAGGAAAGCGAACAGGTCAAATCGTTTACGCTGGTGCCGCAGGATGGTGCCGCGATTCCTTCATTCCGTCCCGGCCAGTATGTGAGCGTGGCCGTGCATCTGGAAAATGGCTTGCGCCAGTTGCGTCAATACAGCCTGTCCGATGCACCGGATCATCGCCACTTGCGCATCTCGGTGAAACGCGAAGTCGCCGGCAAGGAAACACCGGCCGGTATGGTTTCCAACTGGTTGCATGACAACGTGCAGGTCGGCAGCGTACTGCCGGTCAGCAAACCGTTTGGTGACTTTACACCGGATACCGACGGTGAAGGCCCTATCGTCCTGTTGTCGGCCGGCGTCGGTATTACACCGATGATTTCTGCGTTGAACCGGATTGCCTACGTTGCACCGCAAAGACGCGTGATTTTTGCGCATGCGGCACGCAATGCGCGCCATCATCCGCATCGCGCCGACATCGCAAAAGCGGCAGCCCTGATGCCGAATCTGCAGAACGTGACCTTCTATGAGGAAGAGGATGCGGCGCAGGAAAACGACGCTGTGCTGCCGGGCCGCATGCAACTGAAAAAGCTGCCGCAGTGGGATGTTGCCAATACCAAGGTTTACATGTGTGGCCCCTTGCCCTTCATGCAGGCGCAATGGGCGGATCTGGTGGCACAAGGTGTGCCGCCGCAAAACTTACATCGCGAAGTCTTTGGTCCGGATATGCTGGATCATTTGATTTGATGCAAGGTATCTGCCTGCCATTTTGATCCAGTGGCGGGCAAGATAAACACAGCCAGCGCTAGCCCCGCTGGCTGTGTTGCTTCCACTTCCACTTATTGCAGTGAGTCGCCACTTATGTGCTCGGCCTGCTTGCGACGTTCGGCATCCAGCTCGTAGTGTAAATCGTGCAAGGCGATGGAGGTCTGGACCAGCGAGTCCCGCATCGCGATGAGTGCATCTACCAGGCCGGACAGGTCGGGTCCTTCTGCTTTTTCATTCATACAATTCCTTTGAATATTTATAAAGTCGCCGCCGGCTGCTAGTGGAGCGGTGTACAAAATTAAAACAAAGAAGCCGGTGAGACGGGTCTTGAAAGATTCGGCATGGGCGCGGTGTCGGGATGTGAAGACTGATATGCAGTTGCACGCTGCCGCCTTGCATCCAATGATGTGAAAAAATTCGGTCCTGCAAATTTCGGGACGATCATCCAACAAATCTTTTCGTCTAACTTCATTCGAGATTATTCTTGGTACGCGTACTGGGGATTCTCCCTAGACTGGTCCCGATGATCATGAAGGGTGAAAACAACTCCAACGTATCGCTGGCACCAACTGCGCCGACGGTACTCCTGAAATTCCTCGCGATGGCCTTGCTACTGTGCATAGTTGCAGGGACGGCGCTATATCTGTACTGGCGTTTGAGTAACGTCGTGTCCACGCACAGGCGGCAAATGAATGCGGCTGCATACAGCGCGCAGCTTTACTTCGATCAAAGGGAAGCACTGCTGTATTCGGTCAGGAATTCTGCGGTTCTGCGCCGGGATACGGCAAGGCCGGCGCCAGCTGCGACCGAGCGCCACAACGGCTTGACAGCGATCCCGCTGCTGGCGCAGGAAGGCGCAGGCAAATGGACGTTGCTCCTTACCGAACGCGATACCAAGGCGATCACTGATGCCAATACACGTTTGATTTATGCGACGTCGCAAGCAGCCACCAGGATGATTTCGATATGGCCGCAAGATCATCCGGCGGTCGGCCTGGATGAACTGCAATCGCGTTTGCTGCTGCAGGCCTTGCAAGATCCCGAACTTGGCGGCGAACAGTTCTTTGCCGATAAAGTGAACTGGTTATATGTGCCTGGAAAAATGCACGATAGCTTGTACATTTTCAGCCTGCTGGATCCGGCACATCCCGCGTCCGGCTGGTTGGGACTGGAGCTGCGCAATATAGAAAGCGGAATCGATTTGTCCAGTATCCATGGCAGCAGCTATGTCTTGCAGGATCAAAATGAAAATGTCGTCCTGCACGGCTTGCCGGAGCCGGGACTGCCTGTGCATATTGAGCCGGACGCCGGGGAAGATGCTTTCGGTCTTTATGGAAAAGGCTTCTGGCCCGAGTATCTGGCGCTCAAGAAAAGCATAGGGGAGGCGGGCTGGCGCCTGGTTTATTACGTCCCTATCCGGCATTTGCTGCACGATGAAAAGACGGCGATCCAGTTTGCCCTGGCATTGTGTGCCTTGCTGTTCGCCGGAGTGTTCTGGGGCATGCGTCATATACAAAAAAAGCTGATCGAGCCGGCTTTGCGTCAGTACGACGCCTTGCTGGATATGGCGACCTTTAGCCAGACCGTGATTGAAACCGCGCCGGTGGCCTTGTGTGTATTGCGCCGTGCGAACGGCAGCGTGGCATTGGCGAATGAATTGACGCGTAGCTGGTTTGCCAAAGAAAAAAACTGGCAGGCCGCCGTGCTGGCCAATTCCTATGCCGATCAGGATCGCGAAATCCGATTGCATGACGGGCGGCATGTCCACCTGACCCTGGCGCCTACGCGTTACCGCGGCGAAGAAGTCCTGCTCTGCGTATTCATGGATATCACCGCACACAAGCAGATAGAGGAATCGCTGCGCCAGGAAAAGCTGCATGCGGATGATGCCAACACCGCCAAGACCTTGTTCCTGACCACGATGAGCCATGAATTGCGTACGCCGCTGCACGGCTTGCTTGGTGCACTGGAATTGTTTTCGCTGACCACGGTCACGCAGCAGCAAAGGATTTACCTGGATGCGATGCAGCAGTCGTCCGGCGTCTTATTGAAGACCGTCAGCGAGACGCTGGATATTGCCAGGATAGAAGCCGGCGCATTTGAACTGGAAGCAGCGCCTTTTTCACCGTTGGCACTCATAGAAGAAGTGATGGCCGCCTATGCCGCACCTGCAGAGCGCAAGGCATTGCAAATATACGGCTTGCCCGATCCCGCCATTCCTGCGGTCCTGGTCGGTGACGTGACCCGCATCAAACAGGTGTTGAATAATTTGATGAGCAATGCCATCAAGTTTACGGATGCCGGCCAGGTGGTATTGCGCTCCAAATTGCTGAGCCTGGAAAACGATATGGCGACGATCGTGATGCAAGTCGAGGATAGCGGCAGGGGAATAGACCAGGAACATTTGGCACGGATATTTGAACCCTTCTATCAGGTTGAAAAAAACGCGTGGCTGAAGAATGGTACCGGCCTGGGTTTGTCCATCTGCCGGCGCTTTGCACAAATGATGGGCGGCACCATCTGGGCAACGAGTGAGCCTGGCAACGGTACCAGTTTCTTTTTGACGGTTTCGCTGCAGGTCAAGAATGATGCCGCTCCTCCTGAAGCGCATGCGCTGGACGGTAGCGAGGTCTATGTGTATTCAGACTTGCGGGAGTTGTCGACCAATATCTGCGTCTGGTTGGGTAAATGGGGTGCACAAGTCCACCCGTTTCAGGTCGGCTCGGCAGAGGATGACGGCGCAGCGGTATTGCTTGAGATACCACGCTCGCGGCTCGTGGCTGATATTGCGTGGAGCGGGCCACGCATACGGGTAGAGCTATCTGCGCTGCATGCGGAGCACGAGCGTAATGATGGTGCGCAAATTATCCATGCATACAGTGTGCGCGCTATCGCTGAAGCGGTTGGGCGCCTGCAGCCCTATCAGGACCTGGTGGAGTCGATACACATCAAGCCGCTCGCGTACTCCCTGAACCTGAAGATACTGGCGGTTGAAGACAACCCGATCAACCAGATGATCCTGAAGGAGCAGCTGGCTTACCTCGGCTGCGAGGTCGCGTTTTCCGGTAACGGCCAGGAAGCGCTGGATCGAGCGGATGTCATGGAGTTTGATGCCATCTTGACGGACGTCAACATGCCGCTGGTCGATGGTTATGAATTAACGCAGAGATTACGCAAGCAGGGATATCGGAAGCCGATCTTCGGCATCAGCGCCAATGTCATTCCGGAAGATGAGCAACGCTGTCTTGCGGCCGGCATGAATGTGTTGATGAGCAAACCTCTCTCGCTCTCGGTACTGCAAACCAATCTGCAATCCATTCATTCCTAATGCATATGGCCGCCATCGATACAGATCAAAGTTTGATGCGCAGGGCGCTGGATGAAAGTGGACGCTGGACTGCCGTGCATCTGGGTTCGTATGAAAACTTTGTCCGCGATCAGTTTTGTTTTTTGCTTGGTGCACTCATTGTCCTGCTGATGCTGGCCGGCCTTGTAGTGGTGCTGGTGTATCCGTTCAAAAAGAGCGGGCCGCGCAATGAGCGTGCGACGGAGATAGATGGCGTGACAGGCCTGGGGCCGCAGCCGCTGACCAGGGTAGCGCCCAGGTACCGTGAAGTCTTTGTGCAAACCATGGCAGAAGACCTGGCGGTATTGCAACTGGCGCTGACTGAAGGTCGTGCGCGCGCGGTACTAAGCATGTTGCACCGTATGCATGGCGCGCTGGCGGCGGTGGGCATGGATGAATTCGCCGGTCGCTGTGAAGTCCTGGGCCGCGATGGACGACAGCACGGACTCGACGATGAAACTGCGGCAGAGATTGCCACGCTGGTGCGTGACCTGCAGCGCATGCTGCGCTGGCAATAGATTATTTACAACCATTCCAGGTGTTTATTGTTATGAAAAAACAGACCATCATTCTTGCCGATGACCATCCACTGATCCTGATGGGATTGCGTGACCTGATCGAGAAAGAAGCGAGCTTCGAATTGCTGGGTACGGTTTCCAGTTCCACCGCCCTGATCAGCCTGATGCGCGACGCCGAGCCTGACATCGTCATCACCGATTACTCGATGCCGGGCGACGATACTTACGGCGACGGGATACGCATGATCAAGTACCTGATACGGCATTTTCCGAAGACCAAGATATTGACCATGACCATGATGTCGAATCCGATGATCATTTCGGCGCTCTACGATTCCGGTGTGTATGCAGTGGTCAGGAAGAGTGATGATCCGGCCGAATTCACGGCTGCCTTGCATATCCTGCGCCTGGGGCGCAAATACTATCCGCCCAGCTTTCAAAAGGAAAGCAAGGCGAATGAGCGTACCAAATTCATCGGTGAGCGCATCAATAGCCTGTCACCGAAGGAGTTCGAAGTCCTGCGTTACTTCATCCAGGGCAAGCCCATCATGCAGGTGGCATTGCACCTGAACCGCAGTATCAAAACCGTCAGCGGGCAAAAGATCGCGGCGATGCATAAACTGAATGTGAAGACGGATCAGGAATTGATTGCCTTCTGCCTGGAGACGGGGCTGTTTCAATAGCCTGCACCTGCATATACAGATGTATTCAACAAAAAACGCTCAGGAAAATACCTGAGCGTTTTTTCAATCCCGGCTGATTTGTGTCGTCAGAACTTATAGTTCATTTTCAGCCATGCATTGCGCGGGTTGCCGTAGTTATAGCCGTTGTAGTAACCGAGGCCGCTGTAGTAATACTTGTCGGTCACGTTTTCTACATTCAGCGACAGGCTCAACTGTTTATCGAATTGATAGCGTGCCATCAGGCCAAGCAAAGTCAGGCCGCCTTGCGTAGCGGTGCCGAGTCCATTCGCTTCTTCATAGGAGATACCGCTCTGGTAGCTGATGTTGCCGCCTATCGTCAGGCCGCTCAGCTGGCCGGGCAGGCGGTAACTGGTGGCGACACGGAACAGGCGACGCGGATAATTCGGGTTAAGCAATACATCCAGGCTGTCGCGTTTTGCGTGATAGGTGTATCCGGTCATGACCTGCCAGCCCGGAGTCAGTTCGCCGGAAGCCGTCATTTCAAAGCCACGGCTCCTGGCACCTTTTACCGCACGGTAAGGGGTGCTGCCATCGGGTAGCGGGCCAGCGGAGGTATCTTCCACTGCGACATTGTTTTCCTTGGTGCTGAAAATTGCAAAGCTGGTATTCAGTTTGCCATCCAGGTGTTCACCTTTTATCCCAATCTCATAAGTCTTGCCGGTTTGTGGCGAGATCAATGCATTGCTGCTATCGCGCACGGTATTGGGCAGGAAGATATCGGTGTAGCTGGCATAGGCCGAGAATTCCTTGCTGAAGTCGTATACCACGCCGGCATAAGGTGTGATGACGCGACTTTCCCTGGCTCCCGGCTGTCTGGTCAGTGTGTTGTTAATAAAATCCACGGAGACGGATGTGTCTTCATACCAGGTCGCACGGGCACCGAGGATGACGGCCAGCGGATCTGCGATCTTCAGGCGGGTAGAACCGTATATCGACTTCTCGGTCGTTTCGCCGGAGAGGGAATATAGGCGGTAAGGAAAGCTGGCCGGCTTCGGATAATTTTGCAGCTTATAAAAATTCAATGGCCGTCTATCAATGCCGCCTGCTACTGCCGAATTGGTATCTACTTCATAGCTATAGGTGTTGTAACTGGCGCCGACGATTGCTTCGTGTTTCTGGCCCCAGGCTTCGAACGGCCCCTGGAGGTAGGCGTCGAATGATTTGTTCGTGCCGTTCGCCGGGTTGTCACGTATATCGATAGTGGATGCACCCGTTGTGCCATCTATCGCACGGAAAGTGGCCAGGTCACCGGATGCGCGCTTGCGATCACTCTTCAGGTAAGTCGCTTCCATCTTGGCCTGCCAGCCATTGGCGAGCTTGTGCTGCAGATTAACGAAGACCTTATCGGTATACATATTCCAGTAACTCCACGGGGCACTGGAGTTAAAGGAGCGCGGCAGGCTGGTGCGTGAGCCATCGCTGAAGAACAGGGGGCTCTGTCCGAAATTTGCACCGTCGATTGCCGTACGCTGATATTCATAGCCGGCACTCAGGATGGTGTTCGGTGCGATATCGGCTTCGAGGATGCCGTAGAAGACATCTTCCTGCCGTTTTTTATTCTGGATAAATGAATCGCCTGCCGTATGCGAGGCGACGAAGCGGCCACGTAAAGTTCCTTCCGCATTCAGGGGGCCGCCGAGGTCGGCTTCCGCCTTGTAACGATTCCATGAACCTACTCCCGCGGAGACGTTACCGGAGAACGTGTTGCCTGGCCGTTTGCGCACCAGGTTGATGGAGCCGCCCGGCGAGCCGACGCCATTGAGCAAACCGGTAGCACCGCGTACGACTTCCACCCGATCATAGATGGAGGTGCTGATCATGCTGGCTTCACCCGCGACACTTTTGAACGCATAGGTAGGCAAGCCATCTACCATCATGCTGAGTGGGAAACCACGGGAGGAAAAATCCATGCGTTCGTCCAGGCGGTCCGCGACGATGCCGGGAGTTTGCAGCAATACATCGGACAGATTGGTCAGGTTCTGGTCTTCGATTTGCTGCTGGCCGATGACGCTGATGGATTGCGGGGTTTCGCGCAGCGATAGCTGCATGCGGGTGGCGGCACCGGTAGAGCGTGTTGTATAGGAACCGGTGCCTTCGGTGGTTGCATTGTCGATTTGTGAAGTGACTGTCACCGCGGGCAGGGTGGTGGCGCTGGTGACCAGCGGTATTTCGCGTAGCTGATAGATGCCGTCACTGCCGCGCACGGCTTCCAGCTGATGTCCTTCGAGTATTTTTTGCAAGCCTTCGGCGCTGCTCATATTGCCCTGTATGCCCTGGCTGTTCTTGCCCTGGGTAATGGCCGGTTCAAAGGACAACACGATGCCGGATGCGGCGGCGAAACGACTGAGGACAGTGCCGAGCGGACCGGCCGGGATCGCGTAATTGCGCTTGCTTGCCGCTTGTTGCCCGCTGCTTGTGCTGGTTTGCGCATGCACCGATAGCGTGGCACCCAGCAACATGCCGGCGAATGCCAATTGCAGCGCCTGCTGCAGCGCGGAGCGTGAATAAGGTAAAGCCTGGTCTTTCTGCGACATAGAGTCCTCTTGTATTCGTTCGCGGGAAAAAGTTGTTCCTTGCTAAGTCGAACGAGAAATCAAAAAGGACAATCGGGAGGAAAAATATTTTTGCGACGTGTAGCTGGTCTTCCGCTTCAGACCGCCGGGGCCAGCGTGACCCAGTAGCGCGTGCGTTCCACGATCTGCACCGGCAGCGCCTTGGCAATGGCGCGCAATGCCAGCTCGCTGTCCTGGATCGGGAAGGCGCCGGATATGCGCAATTCGGCGATGTCAGGGCTGCATACCAGAATGCCCGGGCGATAACGTGCCAACTCCGTCACCAGGTCGGCCAGGCGCCAGTCAGTGGCAATGACCATGCCGGCAATCCAGCCCGGGTCGGTTTGCTCGATATTGCCCAGCTGCTGCACGGCTTTCGCTGAAAATTCTGCTTGTTCACCCGCATGCAAAATGGTTGCACGTGTTGACGCAGACGGCGTGATCTCGACCGCCCTTTCCAATACCGATACATGGCTGTCATTGTCGCGCTGGCGTACCGTGAAGCGGGTGCCGAGGGCGCGGACACGGCCTTGCGCCGTTTGTACAATGAATGGCCGGTATGCTTCGCCATTCGCAAGCTTTGCGGTCCGGATGTAAATCTCGCCGCGTTGCAAATGCACCAGTCGCTGTTGTGCGTCATAGGAAATCATGACTGCGCTATCGCTATTCAATAGCAGCGTCGTACCATCCGCCAGCGTGATTTCTTCCTGCTTGCCGGTTGCGGTCTGATAGTCCGGCTGGCGTCGCAGGCTGCCCCATGCGGTCGCACCACCGAAGATCGCGAATACACACGCCTTGAGTATGGTGCGTCTTTGTACGCGTGGTTTGGGTAAGGTGTTTGCGATGTGGAAGGTACTGGCGACCAGTTCTTCCGGCAGACTTTCTCTTTGCACCTGTATGCGTCCGCGCAATGCCTCTACCTGCTGCCAGGCCCAGCGATGCGTTTCGTGCGCCGTATGCCAGATCGCCCATGCTTCGCGCTCGCCTGCAGTGGTATCACTGTCACAGAGTTGTGCGTGCCATTGCGCAGCGGCTTTCAATGCTTCGCGTTTCAAGACAGCTCCATGCCTGCAGTCAGCAGCAGGCAATGTTCGGTGGCACGCGCAATATATTTTTTGACGGAACTGACAGATACATTCAGGCGTTCGGCAATTTGCTGATAGGGCATGCCTTCAAACTGCGATAACAGGAATGCCTGTTTCGCCTTGCCGCCGAGGCCATCGAGCATCGCATCAATTGCATGCAGTGTCTCCAGGATGAGTGCACGTGATTCAGGTGAGATTGCACTTGCCTCCGGCAATTGCGCGAGCGCTTCGAGGTAAGCGCGTTCGAGTGTGCGACGCCGGAAGAAATCGACCATCACGCGTTGCGCAATGGTGGCCAGGTAGCTGCGTGGTGAATCAATCACTGCCGTTTTTTCATTGGCATTTTGTGTCGTCAACACGCGCACAAAAGTATCTTGTGCGAGATCCGCCGCTTGCTCGGCACATCCCAGCCTGCTGCGTAGCCAGGTGCGCAACCAGCCATGATGCTCGCTGTAGAGTTGCGTCACTGAGTGAGAAGGGCTGGTGATAGGCACGACATGCTCCGGAGAGGATGCTCGCAAGGCACCGTGATTCTGGCTGTCAACACAAGGCTGAACTGGCGGCAGTCAATTGATAATGATTCTCATTATTTCACTGCGTTATATCGTGCGTCAATCTTTAGATAGCGCGGTGTTGCGCAGAGGATGCAGCGCATGTTGTCGGCATGGTGTGATGATGAAGTTTGGGAGGGCAGTGCAGATGTGTGCGCACAAACAAAAACGGCCCCCATTTCTGGAAGCCGTGTATCTGTTGGTGCCGAGAGCCGGAATCGAACCGGCACGCCTTGCGGCGCGGGATTTTGAGTCCCGTGCGTCTACCTATTCCGCCATCTCGGCAACGCAAGCTGAGCATTATGCTCGATTTGCCTGATTTGAGCAAGACTCATCACGCCTGATTCTGCGGTACGGCAGCAAAATTTTTGCAATTCCGATAGCCGATCAACATCATTTCTGTGCCGCCGGCGTACCGTAGACGCGGCGGTACAGGCGGAAGCGTTCGTCGCGATCGGCCGGGCGGCGACCGTGCCAGACCAGTTGCCATTGCTGGTTGGAGCGCGTGATGGTGGCGGCTGCATCATTGCCGCGATGGGCGTCCTGCAGCAGCAGGTAGTCGCAATTCTTTTCACCAAATTGTGCGAATTCAATCTTGCCGAAGTAGGCGAAGGAGGCGCGCTGCGCCGGTCCCACATTCGATGCGACGCAACGTTTGACAGTCGGCAACGCGGCATCGATTTGCTGCGCCACGCCGACATAGCTCTTGATGTAATTACCCCACGGCAGCCACAGCGTCATCAGCAGTAACCAGCACAGGATGATGCCGCCCGACGACAGCACTACCGCGCGCCACAATACCGAGGGCCGGCGCGACACGCGCCAGTAGACGATCCAGATCCAGCCGGCCGAAGCCGCCGCTGCGATCAGCAGCACGAAGAGGTTGAATTCCGGTTTGAAACCCGGTGCGATCTTGAATGCATTGCGTGCCAGTTGTGCCGGCCAGCCGGTTTGCTTGGCGATCCAGCCGATCCAGATGAAGGCGGCGCAGGTCGTCAGCATCATCACCGAGAACCAGTCGACCGCATTGATTGCGCCGCGCTTCATTGTCGGCAAGCCGAAGGCGGCCAGGATTGCGAGCATAGGCAGCAGCGGCAACAGGCTGGCTTCTTCGCCGTGCGAGTTGAGGAGGGCCAGTACCAGCAGGGCGGCGAAGAAGGTCAGCGGCAGCGTGATGTGCAGCGCCGCATGCTGGCGACGCCAGGCATAGACGGCCCAGATCGCAAACGGCCATGCCGGCCATGCAAACCAGATCGCGTTTTTCAGAAAGTATTGCAGCGTGGATACCGACGGTGCGCTGACCTGGCGGTAGTTCCACGCCATCCACGCATCTACCGGGTTGTTGCCGAATGGTTGCACCTGTTGACTGGTCCACATCCATGCGCCGCATATGATGGCGGCCAGTGGCAGGACGATGAATACCAGACGCGGCAAGAGCGCGCGATCACGGATGGCGGCAAGTACGACGATGCCTATCAATAAGGCGGCAGGCGTGACCCAGCCGCGCGTCAGGGCGAGCGCACCGAGCGCCAGTCCGAGCACCAGCGTGCGGCGCAGCGTATGCGCTTCGAACAGGCGGGTGGTGGCGTACAGCGAGCAAGCGACCAGCGATACCTGCAATGCTTCCGATGTGGTGCCGTGGCTGTGTACCAGCAGACCGAGGCAGCCGAGATAAATCAGCAGTGCGCCATCGGCCAGGGTGCGGCCGAAATCTTTTGGTTCCGGCTGGCCGCCAAAGGCCAGCTTGAGCGGTTGTGCTTCAGAGCGACGGCCCAACAGGTAGGTGGTGTACCAGACTGCGACCGAGCCGAGCAGGAAGAAGCAGATAGGGGCCAGGCGTGCCGCCATCGGTGCGCCGAGCAGCCAGCCGAATAATTTGATGCAGATGGCGCCGAACCAGAATGCCAGCGGGCCTTCTTCCGGCATGGCGAGGCCGACGATATTGGGCGACAACCAGTCGGCCAGCGAGCCGGTCGCCATGGTCCACATGATGCCGAAGCCGGCGGCGTCGTCCGGTTTCCACGGGTCGCGTCCTACCAGGCCTGGCAGGATATACAGCAGACACAGTGCGAACAAGGCCCAGCGCGGGAGTGCGAGTGTAGCGGAGGCGGGCAGGCGGACTGGCTTCATGAAGGGGGAATTGTTTTTATATGATCCGGCGTTATTGTGCCGCAAAAATTCTGTATCAGTGCAGCGGATTCATCCGCATAGAGTGAAAAGAACGGTTTTGAGTTCGATTGCAGGGGGATTCAATAATAAAAAAGGCAGCCGTAGCTGCCTTTTTAAAACGCGGTGGCGAATTATTCTGCCACGCTTGTTTTGGAACCGACGGTACCGAACTTCTTGCGGAATTTGTCCACGCGACCTGCGGTATCAACGATTTTGTGCTTGCCGGTGTAGAACGGATGCGATTCCGACGAAACTTCAATCTTTACCAGTGGGTAGCTAGCACCTTCAAATTCAATGGTTTCACGAGTTTGAATGGTCGAACGGGTAATGAATTTGAAATCGTTGGACATGTCCTGGAACACGACGTCGCGATAATCTGGGTGAATGCCTTCTTTCATTTTTCTGCCTTAGTAGTTTGGTAGCCAATCGTCACTTCGTCGGTCGCACAGCTTCTTGACCCGATTGTCGATCACTTGCCTGGGTTGGAACGAGGCGCGAATTATACAATAAAATCATGGGTTTGCGCCAGATTTAGCGGCGGGAATGCTACAGTTCCACGCTCAGCGGTGGAAGAATAACAAGGGAGACATTGTGGCAATTGGTTTGCAAAGTAGCATGAGTACGCTGCTGCAGGTGGTGGAGGCCTGCGGCATCATTGCCTTTGCCTGCTCCGGCTTTGTCGAGGCCAGGCGCAAGGATATGGACCTGGTCGGGGTATTTATTGTTGCTTTTGTGACAGCTTTCGGCGGCGGTACCCTGCGCGATATGTTGCTGGACCGGCGTCCGCTGTTCTGGGTCGAGCATCAGGAATATGCAATCCTGGTCTTTGTGCTGGCTTTGCTGGCCGGGCCGTTTTTGCCGCATTTGCGTTCCGCCGTCGCGGAAAAAACCATCGTCGTGGCCGATGCGCTGGGCCTGGGTTTGTTCAGTGCGGTCGGTACTTCGCTGGCGCTGGAGGCGCAAATGCCGGTGTTTATCTGCGTGATGATGGGCGTGACGACCGGCATCTTTGGCGGCGTTTTGCGCGATGTCCTGTGCAATGAGATTCCAATGGTATTCCGCCGCGAGCAGCTGTATGCGACCTGTTCCTTATTGGGGTGCGCGGTGTATATGCTGCTGGAGTGGCTGGATTTGACGTCGGCGGTGGCGCTGATTGCCAGTATTCTGGTGACGTCGGTATTGCGGCTGTTAGCGGTCAGGATGAACTGGCGTTTGCCGGGATAACTGGGGCAGGCCTAATAAAAAAGCCCGTTTTCATTTGCAGCGTATGCAAGGAAAACGGGCTTTTTGTTTTCAACTGACATGCAGTTGAAGATACCTGATCAGGAATTACCGCGACGCATCATGTCGAAGAATTCGGCGTTGTTCTTGGTCGCCTTCATCTTGTCGAGGATGAATTCCATCGCCTCGATCTCGTCCATGCCGTACAAGAGTTTGCGCAAGACCCAGATCTTTTGCAGTTGATCCGGTTTGATCAGCAATTCTTCGCGGCGTGTGCCGGATTTGTTCAGGTTGATCGCAGGGTAGACGCGCTTCTCGGCCAGGCGGCGTTCGAGATGGACTTCCATATTGCCGGTACCCTTGAATTCTTCGTAGATCACGTCATCCATGCGGCTGCCGGTTTCGATCAGCGCGGTCGCGATGATGGTCAGCGAACCGCCTTCTTCGATATTGCGCGCAGCGCCGAAGAAGCGTTTTGGACGTTGCAATGCATTCGCATCGACACCACCGGTCAATACCTTGCCGGAGGCAGGGATCACGGTGTTGTAGGCGCGTGCCAGACGGGTGATCGAATCCAGCAGGATCACGACGTCTTTTTTCATTTCAACCAGGCGCTTGGCTTTTTCCAGCACCATTTCTGCAACCTGCACGTGACGGGTGGCAGGTTCATCAAAGGTCGATGCCACGACTTCACCGCGTACCGAACGCTGCATCTCGGTCACTTCTTCCGGACGTTCGTCGATCAGCAACACGATCATGACTGCTTCCGGGTGATTGGTCGTGATGGCATGTGCAATATGTTGCAGCATCACGGACTTACCGGATTTAGGCGAAGCCACCAGCAAGCCGCGCTGGCCTTTACCGATAGGCGCGATCAAATCGATGATGCGGCCGGTGATGTTTTCTTCGCCGCGCATATCGCGCTCAAGCAGCAAGGGCTTGTTAGGGTGCAGCGGCGTCAGGTTTTCAAACAGGATGCGGTGCTTCGAGGCTTCCGGCGATTCGCCGTTGACCTTGTCGACCTTGACCAGTGCAAAGTAGCGTTCGCCGTCTTTCGGCGTGCGGACTTCACCTTCGATCGAATCGCCGGTGTGCAGGTTGAAGCGGCGGATTTGCGAAGGCGAGATATAGATGTCGTCGGTGGACGCCATATAGCTGGCGTCGGGCGAGCGCAGGAAGCCAAAGCCGTCAGGCAATACTTCGAGGGCGCCATCGCCAAAAATTTGTTCTCCTGATTTCGCGCGTTTCTTGAGAATCGCGAACATCAGTTCTTGTTTGCGCAAGCGCGCAGCGTTGTCGATGTCCAGGCTGATTGCCATTTCTAGCAGGGCGGAGACGTGTAACGCCTTTAGTTCAGATAAATGCATATTTTTGAGTTTCCCGGGATGGGAGATAAAAAGGTGGGGGAGGGAACGACGTGGTGAAGTTGGTAATCAAGCAGCGATGCGGGCGCACCGCTGCCATTTTTATTTATTTCAGATGTTGCTATCGATGAAGGCGGTCAATTGACCTTTTGCCAGCGCGCCTACTTTTTGCGCTGCCGGTGCGCCGTTCTTGAACAGGATCAGCGTAGGAATGCCGCGGATACCGAATTTGGCCGGGATCGCCTGGTTGGCGTCAACGTCCATCTTCGTGATCTGGATCTTGCCGGCGTACTCTTTGGCAACATCTTCCAGGATAGGTGCAATCATTTTGCACGGACCGCACCACTCTGCCCAGAAGTCGACCAGGACTGGTTTGTCGGATTTCAGTACGTCTGTATCAAAAGATGCATCGGTAATATGTTTGATGTTTTCGCTCATGTTTGCCTCAGTCTGAGGGGAAAAGGATAAATCTGCGCCTTGGCATCACCATACTCATCGGTATTTGCCTGCAGCGTCTCCGCTTACTGGAACACAGATGGAGACGTTGCGATTGAATTCAAGTTTTGAAGGTATAACCAGAGGTGATCAGGCGGGGTCTGGGCAAATCATAACCTATTTTATAAAAAGTGGGGCATTGCTCGAAAAATTTCACCTTGCCTCGCATAAAATGCAAAACCGGGTAGTCTTGGCTACCATTCTTATTGATTCCCTCTTGAGCTCCTGATGCTGCATAGCACCGTACTGATTCCACCTTCCGCCGCCTTTTGGGACGATGCTGCGCGTGCATTGTTGCAAAGTGATTTGCTGGCGGATGCGCGGCAGTCGGCGGTGCGCGATTTGTCCTCGCTGCGGGTAGTGGTATCGACCTTCGCCCATATACAACTATTAAAGAGCGCACTGGGACGGCAATTGGGCGGCGCTTTCATTCCGCCGACGATTACCTCGCTGTCTGAATATATACGGCTGTTGCCGCCGCAGGCCGGTACTGCCGCCACCGCGCCGAGCGAACGCCTGATGTCGCTGTATGCGGACCTGCGCCAGCATGCGTGGCTCAAGAAACTGTTCAGCGCGCGCCGCAATACCGATCTGATGCCGCTGGCGGAGATATTGTTAACACTATCGGATGAATTGACGCAGGCTATGCTGCCCGAGCTGAAGGCGTCGCCGGACGTGGCGGACGCCCGCTGGCAGGCCGCGCTCGAACAATTGTCGCCGGTCGCACGCAATCTGTTGTCGGATGAAACGCAACTGGTATGGACCATCTGGAAAAGCCAGCTTGATGCCAGCGACGCCATCGTCCATCGCTTTGCGCAAATGATGCGGATTGCCGCGCAGGCGCAATTGCCGCTGTTCTGGATCAGCCCGGTGGCTGCGGATGCAATGGAACAAGCCTTCCTCGACGCCTATAACGAACAACGCCCGGTGGTGGCGATCACGCTCGATTGGCAGGCCCGCCATATCAATACGACTTACGCCGCGGCCTGGCCGGAGATGCTGGACGAGCAGGCACCGGCTGACTTGCCGCTGGCGACGCCGCCGGGTTTGTCTTTATATGCGGCGCATAACCTCGAAGCCGAAGCCAAGGCCGGCGCGCAAACCATCATGGACTGGCTGCAGCAAGGCAAGACGAATATCGCCATCGTCGCGCAGGACCGCGTGGTGGCACGTCGCATCCGCGCCTTGCTGGAGCGGGCGCAAGTCATCGTGGCCGATGAAACCGGCTGGAAGCTATCAACCACACGCGCCGCCGCCGCACTCGCATCGTGGCTGGAGCTGGTAGCGGCGCGTGCGGAAACCATCGCCTTGCTGGATTTCCTGAAGTCGCCGTTTGTGTTTGCACATGCTGACAACAAGGCGGACCTGGTCATGGCGAGCGAGCTTGCCTTGCGCCGCGCGAATGTGCTGGGCGGCTGGGAAGCGGTCGGCGATGCCCTGACCGCGATTCCGGCCGCACAAAATATGGTGAAGTTGCTGGCGCAGCAGGCGAGCGGTTTCAGCAAGGGTAAAACCTTGTGCGACTGGATCATCGCAAGCCAGCAAACGCTGGATGCGCTCGGCATGCGCGCTGCCTTGCAGGCTGACGGCGCCGGTGCGCAAGTGCTGCAGCTCTTGCAGGATATAGAACAGGATTGCACTGCGGTCGGACATGTCTTTTCATTTGCCGAATGGCGCGCCTTCCTCAATTTGCAGCTGGAAGCAACGGCATATGTGCAATTGAACCGCGACCGGCGCGTGGTGATGCTGCCTTTGAATGGCGCACGCTTGCGCAGCTTCGACGCAGTCTTGCTGGTGGGGGCGGATGCCGAACACCTGCCGTCGCAACCGACCGAGACACTATTCTTCGCCAATGTCGTACGGCGTGAACTGGGACTGGCAACACGTGAAAGCAGGCAGCGCCAGCAATTGCGTGATGTGACGGAACTGCTCTCGGCAAACGCGCTGGTAGTTATGTCATGGCAGGCGCATAAAAATGGCGAGCCGAATCCGGTCAGTCCGTGGCTGGAACGTATGGAACTGAGCCTGGCGCGCGCGGGTTTGCCGAAGCTCGCAAAGCATCAGGTCGAGATCGCACCGCGCCGGCTGACGCCGGCACCGCTGGCGATGCCGGCACCACATGCAGCCGCCTTGCGTCCGCAAAAATTATCTGCGAGCGGCTACAACAGCCTGGTCGCCTGTCCTTATCAATTCTTTGCCACGCGCATGCTGGGTTTATCCGAACTGAACGAGTTATCGGATATGCCGGAGAAACGCGATTACGGTGACTGGCTGCATCAGATCCTCGCGATCTTCCATACCCGTTTGCATGAAGTGACGGTGGCGGAGCGGCCTGCCTTGTTGCGTGAAATATCGGACCAGGTGTTTGGCCTGGCGCTGGATAAAAGCGCCGCCGCCCTCGGTTACTACGCGCGCTGGCAAAAAGCGATGCCGGCTTATCTGGAATGGCTGGCTGAACGCGAAGCGCAGGGCTGGCACTTTGTGCTGGGTGAAGAAAAATTCGAGAAAGTGTTGCGCTGGGACGATGGTGAAATCATCCTGCATGGTCGCGTCGATCGCATGGATGAAAACGCCGCCGGTGAACGCGCGGTGCTTGATTACAAGAGCACGAACCAGAACGCCTTGCGCGACAAGCTCAAGCAGGGCGAAGACCATCAACTGCCGTTCTACGGTTTGCTGTCCGAAGTACCGCTGAGCAACGCACTGTATATACCGCTGGAAGCCAGCAAGGACAAAATCAAGGAAGTGGAATCGCCTGACTATGACAATTGGCAGCAAACCTTGAGCGTGCGGATTGCTGCCAGCATGCGCGCGATTGCCCATGATGCGCCTTTGCCGGCGACCGGTCCCGAATCGGTGTGCCAATACTGCGATGTACGCGGGCTGTGCCGCAAGGGAGCGTGGTGATGCAGGGGCATGAAGAAGAAATGCGCATGACGCCGCGTGCATACGAAATCAATGGCGCGCAATCCGATGCCGCGCACTTTGTCGCTCGCGCCTGCGATCCGTCGCGCTCGGTCGTCGTCGAAGCATGTGCTGGCAGCGGCAAGACCTGGTTGCTGGTGGCGCGCGTCTTGCGCTTGCTGCTGGCCGGTACCGAGCCGGCCGCCATCCTCGCGATTACCTTTACCCGCAAGGCGGCGCAAGAGATGCGCGAACGCCTGATGCAATTGCTGAATGAATTGACGGTAAAGTCAGACGAGGAAGTGCTGGCCTTGTTGCGCGAACGCGGGATTGCCGAGCATGCGCTGGCGGAAACGCTGCCGTTGGCTCGTGGCTTGTATGAGCAGGTCTTGCGCAGTCCGCAAGCCTTGTCGATCGATACCTTCCATAGCTGGTTCGCACGCCTGATCCAGATTGCGCCGCTGGCTTCCGGCGTGCCGCACGGTTACAGCCTGACTGAAGCAACCGGCGAATTGTTGTCGGATGCTTACAGTCGCTTCATGCAGGAAGCAAATGAAAAAGACCAGCAGCACATCAAGGATGCGCTGATCGATTTGTATGCACAGGTCGGCGACTTCAGTACGCGCAATCTGCTCAATTCCTTTGTCGCCAAGCGCGCCGAATGGTGGGCTTCGGTACAGGGCGGTGAACCGCTTGAATGGTTAGAGGAATTGTGTGGTGCGGATGGCGTGACCGATGCGCGCCTGTCGCTGTGGTCGGATAAGAATACTGTTGAGAGTGTTCTGCAGATTGCTTTTTTGCTTGGGCATGGTGGTGTCGCGAATCAAAAAAGAGCTACAGCAATTGAAAGCGCAATTTCTGGTGGTGCCACTTTAGAAAACTTCGCTTCTTTAGCTAATGAATTCTTTGACGACAAGGGAAAGTTCCGAAGGAATGGCTCTACTAATAATTTTGTAAAAGCAGTAAATGAAAATTTAGGAGAAAACGGTCTATTCGCATTTGAGCTTGAATTTGAGCGTTTAGGCGAAGCGCTGAAGAAAATCCTGCGGCGCAGCATGGAGCCCAAAGTGATCGCGCTGAATCGTTCGCTGTTCACCGTGGGTGCGGCCTATCTGGAGATTTACCAGGCTGTCAAAGCCGAGCAGCGAGTATTCGATTTCGCCGATCTCGAATGGCAGGCGTATCGGCTGTTGACGAATGAAGAGCATGCGGCTTACCTGCAAAGTCGCCTCGATGCGCGTTACAAGCATGTCTTGCTGGATGAATTCCAGGATACCAATCCGCTGCAGTGGAGCATCGTGCAAGCCTGGCTGAAGGCTTACGGCAACGATAGCGACAAGCCCAGCATGTTTGTCGTCGGCGATCCGAAACAATCGATTTACCGTTTCCGTCGCGCCGAACCGCGTGTGTTTTCCGCCGCGCGTGAAGTGCTGGTGGCGCAGGGAGCGGACTTCCTGCGCACCAACCAGACGCGGCGCAATGCACGCGGCATTGTTGAGGTCCTGAACGAAAGCTTCCGCGCCAATCCGATCTACACCGCACAAACCACGCTATCGAATGCAGAAGGCGCGGTGTGGCAACTGCCATTGGTGCAGCAGGAAAAGAGTGAGAAAGTCGTCTGGTCACCGTCCCATATGCGCGATCCGCTGACCGAGCCACGCGAGGAAGAAGAGGATGCGCGGCGCTTGCAGGAAGGACGTGCGGTGGCGCAGGCCATCTTGCGCGCGCGTGAAGTGACGCCGGGAGCGCAATGGTCGGACGTGATGTTGCTGGTGAAGAAGCGCACCCACCTCAGCGCGTATGAAAGGGCCTTGCGCGAAGCCGGGATTCCGTTTGCATCGGACCGGCGCGGCGGTTTGCTGGAATCGCTCGAAGTGGCGGATCTGATCGCCTTGCTTACTTTCCTGATTACCCCGCATGACAACCTGGCGCTGGCGCATGTATTGAAGTCGCCGATCATCGGTGCGACCGATAATGATTTGATTGCGCTGGCCTTGCGCAGTGAAAAAACCTGGTGGGGACGTTTGCACCAGGCCGAACTGAATTCGACGGTATTGCAGCGCGCCGTGACGCTGCTGGAAAAATGGCTGGAACTGGCAGCGCGTTTGCCGGTGCATGATTTGCTGGATCGCATATTGCACGAAGGTGATGTCGTCGCGCGCTATGCGCAGGCTGCCTCGGCACTGGTGCGTGGACAGGTGTTGGCAAATATCGAAGCCTTTACCGAACTGGCGCTGAACCTGGATGCCGGTCGTTACCCGAGCCTGCCGAAATTTATCGATGCCTTGCGTCGTTTGCAAAAATCCGCCGACAGCGATGCGCCGGATGAAGCGGAGATAGACGCATCGATGGATGCGGCGCGCATCCTGACCATCCATGGCGCGAAAGGGCTGGAAGCGGATATCGTGGTGTTGCTGGATGCCAATCATAGCGATCCGGCACGTGACGATTACGGCGTGCTGTGCGAATGGAAGCAGGAAGCGGATGCGCCGAATCACTTCTCGGTCTTTGGCCGTGCGGCCGAGCGCGGTGCCGCGCGTGATTACCTGTTCGCCGAAGAAGAACAGCTGAAAACCCAGGAAGACTGGAACCTCTTATATGTGGCGACCACGCGCGCGAAGAAGCTATTAATAGTGAGCGGCGTGGCGGATGCCCGCAGTGCCGCCGGGAATGGCGTGGCGGAAGGCTGTTGGTATGCGCGCTTACAGGGGGCCGAGGAGCCGGCGCTGGATGAGCGCGTGCTGGTATCGGATGTGCAGCAGGAAGCGGAATTTCCATTGGCGATCTTCAGCCCGCCGCCGCTGCCGTTGGAGCAGCCCGAACTTGCCACAGCGTTCAGCAATGCGGAAATCGAGGAGGGCATCGCCCTCCATGCCCTGATGGAACGCCTGACGCAGAGCTGGCCGGTGCACATCCATGAGGTGCCGCTACTGGCGAAATGGCTGCCTTGTTCACGCGAGTTGGCAGCAGTGGTGCGGGCGCAGGCGGATACCATCCTCGCGCGGCCGGAACTGCAGCGTTTCTTTGATCCGGCGCAGCATCGTTTTGCGCGCAATGAGATGGAGATCGTCAGCAGCGCCGGCGTCGCCCGCTTTGACCGCGTCGTCATGTTTGACGATGAGTTGTGGATCCTGGACTACAAACGCAATCTGTTCGATAGCGAACGGGTGGCATACGCAGCACAGCTGGCGCGTTACCGCGTCGCAGCGCAGGACGTGTTCCCGGGCCTGAAAATCCGTACCGCGCTGATCACGGTCGACGGCACGCTGACTGAGGTAATATGACGCGCTGTCGATGCCGTGTAATTTTGGCAAGCGAATACGGGCATGAACGACGGGAGGCCGGCGGTATTTATTGCTATCGCTGACCGTCAGTCCATAAATTTGAACCATGCAGCGGAAAACCGGCGCTCTGTTTGCGCAATCTATTGACGGTCATTCCTCTGCACATCTATAGTGGCGAGATGATTACAGACTTTCACAATCTTTCTGCAAAGATCGGCCAGCTGGCTGACCTGACCCAATCGCTACGGAGCGAAAACGCGGATTTGCGCATCAAGTCGGCTGCCCTGGCTGCCGAAAATGCCGAATTGACGCGGCGTATGCAGGAAGCGCACGAGCGCGTTGCTGCGCTGCTCGCCAAGATCCCGGCACAAGAACAAGATGAGGAGACCGCATGATCCAGCTCGACGTATCCATCATGGGCCAGCCTTATAAGCTGGCTTGCAAGGAAGGCGAAGAGGGCGCGCTGCAAGAGGCGGTCGCCTATCTGGACGGCAAGATGTCGGCAATTCGCGACGCCGGCAAGCTCAAGGGTAATGACCGCATCGCCGTCATGGCTGCGCTCGGAATTGCTGCAGAACTGCTGGCGACAAAATCGCCGGATGGCCCCCTGTCGGAGATGTCCATGTCCGAGGTCAAGCAAAAAATCGCTGCAATGCACGAAACCCTGGATACCGCATTGGCACCACAAGAAAATCTTTTCTGAGATTTCTTTTACTTGCCCGCCGATTGGAGTAAACTAAGCGCTCCTGCCGTGTTCGCCATTGCCATAAAATCCTTGAACCATTTATGCGCAGCGGCTGCGGAATTTTGTTCGACGGGAGTGCGCGTCGCTAGTCCGATGAACCCGAAGTTGAACTAACTGTGGCCAACTTGAACCTCTTGGTTCAGGATGCCGGCAAAGCGGCACTGGCGGGACTTGAATACTGAAAACGGCTGCATGCAAATGCAGCCGTTTTTTTATTTCCGGCTCCTTTTCTGTTTCCAGGCTTGGACAAGCAGCGCCGGCTGGTTCAGAATAATTCGACATTCCGGATTCCCTAACCTCTTTACGGAACAGCTTATGCGCTATTGGCTCATGAAATCCGAACCGAGCGAAGTCAGCATCGATGATGCCTGGTCCGCTCCCAAAAGAACCGTCGCCTGGACAGGTGTGCGCAATTACCAGGCACGCAATTTCATGCGCGACACGATGCAAGTCGGTGATGGCGTGCTGTTTTACCATTCGAGCTGTGCCGAGCCCGGCATCGTCGGCCTGGCCGAAGTCGCCAGTACCGCCTACCCGGACCATACTCAGTTTGAGCCGGACAGCCACTACTACGACCCGAAAGCGACCCAGGAGACACCCCGCTGGATGATGGTTGACGTGCGTATACGCAAGAAGACGCGCCTGCTGTCGCTGGCGGAAATGAGGACGATGCCGGAATTGAGCGGCATGGTGCTGCTGCAACGTGGCAGTCGCCTGTCGATTACACCTGTTACGGCGGATGAGTGGAATTTCATTTGCGAGCAGTTGCGCTGATCCTCTCATACTGAACCCCAGCATCTATTGCGCAGACGGAATATTTGTCTGCGCATGCTCCATCCATATCAGCAATCCTGCCCTCAGAAAATTTTCTGCAATGGAAAATTATTAGGTAGTGACGCGCTCAGTTACAAAAAATAATCGCAAATTTTTTATGAAGATTTGATGACAGCCTGTTCGTCATTTTTTCGCATTTGTTTATAAGGTAAAGAATTCAAAACAGTGCGTCTGCCTATTTATTGAGCAGTTGCGCACTTCAAACGCGCAAGATGTACACGCAATGCACGTAAGTTTTACAAAACGCTGCGCTGCATCTGCTTGCCCAAAACCAATCCATTTCTTCTCATTATTTTTTATCGATTCAGCACGGGAATGTCTCGTATTTTTTCTGCGCATTGAACGAAGCAGGCATGGAACTAATTCACCATCGCCTTCTCTTAACGAGCACTTTGTGTAGACAAAATGATATGAATTTATTGCCGCAAGAGATTTTTGTTCAGGCGCAATTTGAAAAAAAGAATTTTCATCTGTTGACTGATTTGCGTATGTCTCTTGCTTCATTCGTTGCAACGGTAATTTGAAAATGGTGAAAAAAATGATGGTGTCGTTGACTTCGGAAATTCGCAATATGCAAGCGCCCGTTCGAAAGAATGGTTGCCGCTCCTTGTGCAGCATCAATTGCAGCACCCAGGCTTATTGATGACGGGTTGCTGTGATGAATAAGCGTCGCGATGTATCCGGTTACGGTGACTACGTCCTCGTATCCGCCCTGGCCTTCGTCGGGGTCATGACTTGCCTGCCGGCACTGGCGATAGAGGGCGATACCTTCACGCCATATGCCAGTTACGGTATCTATTACGATGCCAACCTGCTGCGCCAGTCGGACGCGGTCCGCCAGAGCGGGGCGCAACTGTCTGATCGCTGGACCCGCGCCGGAGTTGGTATTCGCATGGATAAGGAAATCGGCCGGCAGCAACTGACCGCCGATCTGTCCGCCTACAGGGCAGATTACGATCACTTCAATCAATACAGCAATACCGGTAAAGACGGCGTCGCCAACTGGAAGTGGGCGCTCGGCAATCAATTCAGCGGCAACGTCGGGGTCAACTATGCACAGGCGTTGACGCCGTTTGAAGACTACCGCAGCCTCGAGCGCAGCATGCAGACGCAAACCAAGACTTACGTTGATGGTTCGTGGCGCTTCCATCCAAGCTGGCAATTGAATGCAGGCTATAGTCACTATGACCTTGGCTATGACCTGGAATCGCAAAAGCCGTCCGAACGTACGCTGGATATCACCGATGTCGGTGTCGATTACCTGGCACGCAGCGGCAACAAGGTCGGTATGGTGCTGCGTCATATCGAAGGTGACTATAAGTATGCCGACATCAATTCCTATTCGCAGAATGAGGTGAAGGCCAAGGTTGACTGGCAAATCACCGGCAAGACCCTGATCCAGTTCCTCGGCGGTTACGCCAAGCGCGAATATGCAATCAATCCACAGCGCGACTCCGGTGTGCCGAGTGCACGCCTCACCGCCTACTGGAAGGCCACCAATAAAACTGCAGTCTCACTGGGCGCCTGGCGTGAGCTCGGCGCGACCGACAACCTGGCTGCCAACTATGCGCGCAATCAGGGCCTGAGCCTGGCCTCGACCTGGGACGCCACCAGCAAGATCAGTGTCGACGGCATGCTCATGAAGGAAAAGCGCAGCTACAACGGCGTCTCCGTGATAGCGGGACTGGATCCGCTGAATCGTTCGGATGACTATCGCAATGCCTTGCTCGGCGTGACCTACAAGCCGACCTCGCATTGGCGCGTCCGCGCGGCGGTATTCCGTACCACCCTGGATTCAAACATTCCGTCGGCATCCTACAGTACCGATGGTGCACATATCAGTACACGCTATGAATTCTGACATCAGCCAAATCAAATATCCGGCGGATATTCCCGCGCGTAATTTTTACCGCCGCCTGCTTGATCCCTTGATTGCGATCGGGCTGCTGTATCTGGTGAGCGTGCTGGCCGGGCATGGTTTCAGCGCGCAACATGTGGTGCTGGCGATCCTGACTTTCTTCATCAGCTCTACCGTATTCAGCTGGAGCGATCCGTGGCGCGATGTTTCCTCCACCAATTTCCTCGCTCAGCTGAAGTCGATACTGCTGGTGTGGAGCACGGTGGTCGTACTGCTGCTTTTCTTTGGTTATGTCGCGGGCCTTGCTACCTTGTTCTCGCAGCAGGAAGTCGTGATCTGGCTGTTGCTGACGCCGCCGGTTCTGCTGGCGGCGCAGATCGTCCTGCAGAAAGCCAGCTCCGGCTTGCGTCGCACCGGCATCCGGTCGGTGGTGCTGGTGGGTGTCAATGAACTGAGCGTCAAGCTGGCGGAACGCGTTGATGAAAATCCTGATCTGCGCATGGAAGTCAGCGGCTTCTTCGATGACCGCGATGTATCGCGCCAGCCGGATGAGCAGCGCGTGCCTTTGCTGGGCAGCATGTCGGATATCCCGGCCTATGTACGACAAAACAATATCAATACCATCTTCATCAGCCAGCCGATCTCGGCGCAGCCGCGCATACGCAAGTTGCTGAATGAATTGCAGGACACCACCGCTTCGATTTACTTCCTGCCGGACATCTATGTATTTGATCTGATCCAGGCGCGCTTTGACAGCGTCGCCGGTTTGCCGGTGGTGGCGATTTGCGAATCGCCGTTTACAGGCATCAACAGCATGATCAAGCGCGGCAGCGATATCGTATTGGCCTCGATTATCCAGCTGATGCTGCTGCCGGTGATGCTGGGTATCGCGATTGCAATCAAGGCCAGTTCGCCGGGGCCGGTGATTTTCCGCCAGCGCCGTTACGGCCTCGATGGCGAAGAAATCATCGTCTATAAATTCCGCTCGATGACAGTGTGCGAAGACGGCGCGCGCGTGGTGCAGGCGACCAAGAATGACCAGCGCATTACCCGCATCGGTGCCTTCCTGCGCAAGACTTCGCTGGATGAATTGCCGCAATTTTTCAATGTGCTGCAGGGACGCATGAGCATCGTCGGGCCGCGCCCGCATGCAGTCGCGCATAACGAGCTGTATCGCAAACAGATCAAGGGTTACATGCTGCGCCACAAGGTACGTCCCGGCATCACCGGCTGGGCGCAGGTTAATGGCTTGCGCGGCGAGACCGACACGCTGGACAAGATGGAAGCGCGTATTGCCTACGACCTTGATTACCTGAAGCGCTGGTCGCTGGCGCTCGACCTGTGGATCATCCTGCGCACTTTCAAGGTCGTGCTGACACGTGACAACGCCTACTGACGGCCTTTATCAAATACCGAAGCAAATGGAGTAAAGAAATGAAAAAAATAAGACAAGCAATGTTGGCGATATTGATGATCACCGTAGGCAGCTGGGCCACTGCGGCCGATGTGCCGCTGGGTGCCGGTGACGTGGTGAAGATCACGGTATTCGGCAATAACGACCTGACGGTGGAAACCCGCGTCAGTGAAGCCGGCAGCATTTCCTTTCCGTTGGTGGGTGAAGTGAAGGTCGGTGGCCTGTCATCCAACCAGGCCGAGAAAAAGATTGCCGACCTGCTGGATAAGGGCGGCTTCATCCGCAATCCGCAAGTCAACCTGATGGTGACCGAGATGCAGAGTCAGCAGGTTTCGGTACTGGGCCAGGTCAACAAGCCGGGGCGCTATCCGGTCGACGGCAAGCGCAGCCTGACCGATGTGCTGGCGATGGCCGGCGGTGCGAATGAAGAAGCGGCCGATACCGTGATCCTCACGCACACCCAGGACGGTAAGACCACCAAGGAAACCATAGACCTGCTGGAACTGGTGCGCTCCGGCGATCCGAGCAAGAACCGTGAACTGGTCGCCGGCGACCAGGTATTTGTCGAACGCGCACCGCGTTTCTACATCTATGGCGAAGTGCAGAAGCCGGGTTCCTACAAGCTCGAACGCAACATGATGGTGCTGCAGGCGCTGTCGACCGGTGGCGGCCTCAGCCCGCGCGGCACCGAACGCGGAGTACGCATCAAACGGCGCGATGCGAATGGCGTGCTGCAGATCATGAGCGTCAAACATGACGATTTGCTGAAGCCGGACGACATCGTCTATGTAAAAGAAAGCCTGTTCTGAGCGAGGCAAGAAAATGACTATTAGCCAAATCCTGCGCACCCTGCGTGCGCGTTACCAAATCATCCTGCTGCTGCTCGCGCTGACGCTGGCTTCTGCTTTCGTCGTCAGCCTGGTGATGTCGAAGACCTATAAGGCGACGACCGCACTGGTGCTCAATAACAAGGGTGTCGATCCGGTCACCGGCATGAATGTGCCGGCGCAATTGATGCCTGGCTATATGCCGACCCAGGTTGATATCGTCAACAGCAAGGTGGTGGCGATGAAGGTGATCGATGACCTGAAGCTGGCTGACAATCCAGCCGTCAAGGAACGCTTTGCGCGTATCGAGCCCGGCCACGGCACGATACAGGATTGGCTGGCCGACGGCCTGCGCAGCAACCTGACGGTGGAGCCGGCACGGGAAAGCAGTGTGCTCAATATCAGCTTCAAGGGTGATGACGCCGACTACGTGGCGAAGGTGGCGAATGCCTTTGCCACCGCTTACCAGCAGGTCAGCGTCGACCTGAAGGTCGCACCGGCACAAAAGGCCAGCGGCTACATCAATGAACAGATCAAGGTCTTGCGCGATAAGTTCGAAGATGCGCAAAACCGCATGTCGGCCTACCAGCAAAAGAACAGCATCTTCAGCAGCGACAACAAGCTGGATGTGGAAACCGCACGCCTGAATGAATTATCGAGCCAGCTGGTGGTGGCGCAAGGGCAGGCAATGGATGCTTCTTCGCGTCAACAACAGGTACAGCGCAATGCCGGCGGTTCGCCGGATGTGCTGTCGAATCCATTGATCCAGACGCTGAAATCACGTTTGTCGGAAGCCGAAGCCAAGTTCGCCGACACCTCGAAAAAGCTCAATATCAATCATCCGCAATACATCGCGGCCAAGTCCGAAGTCGATCAGTTGCGCGCCAACCTGAACCAGCAGATAGGCCTGGCTTCCAGTGGCGTGGTGAATAACGCAAGGATTGCACAGCAACGCGAAGCGGAAATCCGCGCCGCGCTGGATGCGCAAAAGAAAAAGGTGCTTGCACTCAATGGCGCACGTGATGAGTTGAGTGTGCTGGCGAATGAAATGGAAAACGCCAAGAAGGCATATGAAACCGCTTCGCAACGCCTGACGCAAACCAGCCTTGAAGGTCAATCGATGCAGTCGGATATCTCGGTGTTGACGGTTGCCACGCCACCGCGCAGCCCGGCCAGTCCGCGCCTGATGCTCAACCTGCTGGTGGCTCTGGTAGTGGGCCTGATGCTGGGTGTAGGCGCAGCGCTGGCGATGGAATTGCTGGATCACCGGGTACGGGCGGCAGAAGACCTGACGCGCATTTTCGATTTGCCGCTGATAGGCGTGATCGAAAAAACCAAACAACTCGGTAAAAGGAATCCTCCGCGCCTGGGACCGGCTTTGCCGGCCTGAACCGGCCCAAACCGGCCAGAACCAAACTATGGGATGGGATAGATCATGATCAGAACCGCAACGCAGATCCAGGACGCCGCCACGCTGCAGTATCGCGAGACGCGACCGCTGACCGCACACAACCAGATGGGCAGCATCCTGGTCAAGAGTGGTCGCCTCAGCATAGGCGATACCGAACGCATCCTGCGGGAACAGCATATACACCGGCAGCGCTTTGGCGAAACCGGCATCGCGCTCGGCTTGTTGACGGCCGCCGACATCGATTTCGCACTGTCGAGCCAGTTTGCCTACCCCTATTTGCGGCGTGGTGAAAGCAGCGTCAGCGATGAAGTGATAGCCGCTTATGACCCGTTCAGCAAACAGGTGGAAGCGCTGCGCGCCTTGCGTAGCCAGCTGGTGATGCGCTGGTTCGGTTCGGGCGCACAGCGTTCGGCGCTGGCGATTACCAGTGCGGAACGCGGCGATGGTCGCAGCTATATTGCCGCCAACCTGGCCGTGCTTTTTTCGCAGCTGGGCCAGCGCACCTTGCTGATTGATGCGGATATGCGCCGGCCGCGCCAGCATCAGTTGTTCGGCATAGAAAACCGCAGCGGCCTGTCCGGCATCCTGTCCGGTCGCAATGGCGCGACCGATGTGCAGCGCATTGAATCATTGATGGATTTATCGGTATTGCCGAGCGGCGTCTTGCCGCCGAACCCGCAGGAATTGCTGGGTCGCGGTGCCTTTCCACAAATGCTGCGCGATTTCAGCACCGAGTTCGACGTCATCCTGATCGATACGCCGCCGGATTACGACTACGCCGATGGCCAGACCGCAGCGGCGCGTGCCGGTGCCGCACTGGTGGTGGCGCGCAAGGATAGCAGTCATGTCGGCGCGATCGGCAACCTGGTCGATTCGATGAAGCACAGCGGCGTGCTGGTGGTGGGCGCCGTGCTGAATGAATACTGAGCACGGGAGAGCCATGAGACGCGATGCGATGCCGGTGACGGCAAACCATAAGCAGCTATCGACGGAACTGATGGCGATGCATGAGGTATTGCTGGACCTGATCGGTGATGCGCCTTTCCATTATGTCGATATCCCGACGCACGGCAATATCGGCGATTTGCTGATCATGCACGGCACGCTGGCCTTCTTCCGCAAGCACGGGCTGAAGCCGAAGCTGATTGCGCCTTACTTTGCCTATGACGCGGAATGGATAGAGGAGGGCGATGTGATCGTCTTCCATGGCGGCGGCAACTTCGGCGATCTTTATCCCTGTTTCCAGCGCCTGCGTGAAGACATCGTCGTATCGCATCCGCGCAACCGCATCATCGTCTTGCCGCAATCACTGCATTTCTCATCGCCGCATGAGCAGGCCTGTTCGGCAGAATTGTTCCGCAGCCATGCGGATGTGCATATCTGTGTGCGGGACGCGGTGTCTTTCCAGATGGCACAAGCTTTTAGCGAGCATGTTTACCTGCTGCCGGATATGGCGCACCAGCTGTATCCAATGTCGGCCGGCTCCAGGCGTCCGGCGGCACAAAGCCTGCGTATCAGCCGCGTCGATGACGAAGGGACGAGCCAGGGCGAGATGCCGGGACTGGCTGCCGACACGGTGACGGACTGGCCGGAATTCGTCGGCGAGCGCGAAGCAAAGATCAATCTGTTCCGCCGCGGCATCGGCGCTTTCTACCGGCGCGGCATGGGACGCATCGCCAATCGCGTGCTGGTCCGTTTATGGATTGCCTACTCTACCCGCCTGGTGGCCGACGCCGCCCGCCTGTTCGCCCGGCATGAACTGGTCATTACCGATCGCCTGCACGGCCACATCCTGGCCTGCCTGCTCGGACGTAAAAACCTCGTACTCGATAACAGCTATGGGAAAAATTCCCGCTATGTCAGCGCCTGGACCCAGGCCAGCGAAATCGTGAGCTTGCAACAGCCGCAAACAGAAAAGGCCGGGCCGCTACCGGCAGTCATTTAAGGGAGAGTTATTTTGGCGACGATAGATGTGTTACTGCCGGTCAAGAACGGCATCGATTACCTCGCGGCTTCGCTCGATAGTATTTGCATGCAGACTTTCAAGGACTGGCGCGTACTGGTGCTGGACCACGGCTCGACCGATGGCAGCCTGGAGCTGGCAGAGGATTATCATCAGCGCGATCCACGCATCGAGGTATACAGCTTTCCGGAAGCGGAAGGCCTGGCCGGTTTGCTGAATCGCGGGCTGGAGATTTCCGACTGCAAATATGTGATGCGCCATGACGCCGACGATGTGTGCTTTGTCGACCGCATGGAAATCGTGTTGGCGGCTTTCAAGCGTCAACCGGAATGCATTGCGATCAGCGGCCAGTCCGCCGTGATCAATGGTGCCGGTGAAGCGGGTGGCAATATCAAGATGCCGATCGGACGCCAGCGCGTGGCGGCAGCCAGTTTCTTCCGCAACCCGATCACGCATCCGGCGGCCATGATGGATTTCGCCGCGGTGCAAAGGATGGGTGTGCGTTACGGTTCCGACTTCCTGCATGTGATGCCGGCGCATAAACGCTTACAGGTGAATGCACTGGCCGAGGATTACTTCATGTTCGGGCAATTGGCTATCCTCGGCAAATGCACGAATGTGCCGGCGCAGCTGATCCAGTATCGCTGGCACGGCAGCAATGTGAGTGCGACGCGCTTCCGTGAACAAGTGGAAGTATCGCTGGAAATTTCGCGTTACCTGACGCGTTCCTTTTGCACTATGCACGGCTTGCCTTACTTCGATCCGGCACCGTTCTGCAATCACGGCGGCATCCTGTTTGATGTCAACGGCAAGACCGATTTCGCCGATGAATTCGCGCAGATGGCTTATACGCTGCGGCGCGGCCTCGGCGAATCGGAAGAACTGGAGCGTGAATTGATCTTCCGCAAGGCGGCGTCGACCCGCCAGGATGCCGCGCTGCTGTGGCGCTACTTCCAGTTCCAGTCGCGCAATGTGCCGGAGACCGGTGAGTGGAACGCAATCCGCTCGTGGCTGATACGCCGCTTCCCGGGCAAGGGCAGCATGAGTGTGGCAGAGGAGTTAGCCGCTTGAGCGGCGACTGAACATCATGCCAGGCAACATTCCCCTTTCAGCTTCTGCGTCAGGCAGCAAGGTGCATATGCACTGGATGCCGGGCAAAGGACAGGCCCACACCGTGCTGGCCGTGATCGTGCTGGCCCTGCTGGCCGGTGTGCTCGTGCCTTTCTATGCGGAAGTGATGGACTACAAGCTGGCGCGCCTTGCGGCTTTGCCGGCTTTCCTCGTATTCGGCATGTTGCTGGTGTTTAACCGCATGCTGCTGCTGACACTGATCATCGTGTTCCGCTCGGTGGGCGACGTGGTGCTGGAGTCCACGCGTTTCTCGGTAGGCGGTTATACCACCGGCCTCGGTGGCGTCATCAATCTGTGCGTGATCCTGCTGGCTTGCATGCTGGTGATAGAAAGGCCGCATCAATTTCCGAAAAAGATGACATGGTCATGGCTGCCCTTCCTGCTGGCCGCCTTGTTCGGCGTCGCGATTTCGCCGGAGAAGGGCGACGCGATCCGTACCTACCTGACGCTCCTGTCTTACTTCGCGATGTTCGTCAGTGCCTTTTACTTCGTGCGTTCGGCGCAGGACTTCCGTTACTGCGTACGCCTGGTGCTGTGGTCTTCGCTCTTACCTGCCCTGTACGCGCTGGTCGATGTCGCCTTGCACGGTGGTGGCGGCGGGCCGGAAGGTTTCCGCCTGCAATCGACTTTTACGCATCCGAATATTTTTGCCTTTTACCTGACGCTGGTGATTCCGCTGACCCTGTTCACGCTGAAGGATCAGGCGGCACCGCTGAGTGGCGGCATGCGTGTCGCGCTGACGTTATACTTCTTTTACCTGCTGGCTTTACTGGTGTTGACACAAACCAGGAGCGCGTGGATCGCCTGCCTGTTTGTATTCATAGGCTATGCGCTGCTGTTTGAACGACGTTATCTGCTGTACCTGATGCTGTTGCCGGTAGTCGCCTTGCTGGTGCCGGAAATCCGCGACCGCTTGCTGGACCTCGGCAGCGGTACCGAAGCGGTCGGTTACGCGAAGCTGAATTCCTTTGCCTGGCGTCTGTCGATCTGGGAGAGTGGCTTGCAATGGATGCGCCCCAGTCATTATCTGTCCGGTTATGGCGTTGAAGCCTTCCGGCATTTCTCGCAAACCTTTTTCCCGGCTGCCAACAAGATGAACTGGGGTGCGCACAATGTGTATGTGCAATGGTTCTTCGATGCCGGCGTCATTGGCCTGTGTGCCTATCTCTTCCTGTATGCACGCATGGTGCTGACCCTGAAGTCGCTATTCCGCGTCGACAGGCTGGCCGCCTTCATCACCATTTCAATCGTGATTGTTTACCTGGTGGTGTCGTCGTCGGACAATATGTTCGGCTACCTGGTCTTCAACTGGTACTTCTGGTTTGTGATCGGTGCCGCTTGCGCATTGACGGTGCTGACCGCATCCGAGCCGACCGTGACAGTTAACCAGCGTCGCCCGACGCAAGCGGCGGGGGCGCGATGAACGGCCCGCGCCTGGAAGTGCTGGATGGCTGGCGCGGCGTCAGCATCCTGTGCGTGCTGGCTGCGCATCTGTTGCCGATGGGGCCGAAGATCCTGCAGTTGAATGCGATGTTCGGCCTGCTCGGCATGTCGCTATTCTTTACCCTGTCGGGTTTCCTGATTACATCTTTCCTGTTGAAGGAACCGCCGGTATCCGATTTCCTGGTACGCCGTTTTTTCCGCATCCTGCCGCTGGCCTGGCTCTACCTGATCGTTGCACTGACGCTGGCCGGCGCTTCCGCCGATACCTGGCTCGCGCATTTCTTCTTCTATGCGAATTTGCCGCCGGTGCACCTGGTCCCGCTGACCGAGCATATCTGGAGCCTGTGCCTGGAAATGCAGTTCTACATCGGCATCGCGCTGATGTTTGCCTTGTTCGGCGTGCGCAGCTTGCTGCTGCTGCCGGTGCTGGCTTTGCTGTTCACCGCCTTGCGCGTGACGGATGGCGTCTATGCATCCAGCATCAGTTATTACCGCATGGATGAAATCCTCGCCGGTTGCTGCCTGGCGCTGATGGTGCACTATCGCAGCGAGTTGCGTTTGCTCGACTGGTTGAAGAAGATGCCGCAATGGCCGCTGGCCATCCTGTTGCTGGTGTCATGCCATGAACAGGGGGCTGCGCTGAATTACCTGCGTCCTTACCTGGCCGCCTTGCTGGTGGGCAGCACCATAGTCAATCCGGCCAGCAGCATCGCCACCTTGCTCAATCGTCGTGTGCTGGTTTATCTGGCGACCATCTCTTATGCGCTGTACGTGATCCATCCTTTGCTGGCGCACACTTGGCTTGGTAGCGGTGACGTGATTATCAAATATCTGAAACGACCTTTGCTCTTCGTCGTCCTCTTCATCCTCGCGCATATTTCCACTTTCTATTTCGAACATTGGTGGATTGCGAGCGGCAAGATGGTGGCGAGAAAACTGAAAACAGCATGAACATTAAGGAGAACAAAGAGATGCCTGATTCACCTTGCAACACCGGCCTGGCCCATGCACTTGCCTTGTGTGGTGCGCTATTGCTGGCCAGTAGCCCGGCGCATGCCGCGGATAATGCTGGATGGGGCAGTTATCGCAAACCTTTTGCAGCCAGCTCGCCATGGAATAGCCGGCCGCTGCAACCGGTGTTCGGTGATTTCGTGATTCCGAAATCGACATATGCGCCGGGCGTTGCCGGTGGTGAATGGTCAACCGGTGTATTCCTCGCGAATGCCGGCGACCAGCCGGTCACCGTGAGCGGCTTGCCGAAGACGCAGGGTTTGTGGGATCCGGATGCATCGGCCTTCCATGATGTGACGATACCGCGCTGGCCGGCTGATGTGGTCGCCGCGACTGCCAGCGATGGCCACGCCGATATCGTCGATCCGGTCACCGGCATCGTGCATTCATTCTGGCAACTGAAAAAGCTGGATGGCAAATGGGTCGCGGCGCAGTACGCGTGGACCAAACTGAATGGGCGCGGCTGGGGCGATCCGGCGCATTACTTCCAGGGCGCACGTGCGGCCGGTGTCGCCACCGCCGGCGGCCTGATCCGCAAACATGAAGTCAATGACGGTGATGTGATGTACCGCCATGCGCTGGCTTTGTCGCTGACCTATAACGCGCTGTCCGCGCAGCCAACCTATGTATTCCCCGCGACCTCGGCAGATACCGATGCGGCTACCACCAATACCGGCAAGATCCCGGAAGGCGCTTTGCTGATGCTGCCGCCATCCTATGACACCAGCAAGATTGCCAGCCCCGAGTTGCGCAAGGTGGCCGAGACCCTGAAAACCTATGGCGCTTATGTAGTGGACCGCAATTTCGGTACGCCATTTTTTATCTATGTGGAAAACGGTGCCGGCTTTGATTTGCATAAGGGCGGCTGGAATAACGAAGTGGCGAACGATCTCGAACGCATGCGGGTGGCTTTGCGCCAGGTCGTGTCGGCGCAAGGCTGGCTCGATGGCAATGGCAAGCCGGTCACGCTGCAAAAGAAAATGAACCTGCTGTCGATGCGCGGACCGTGGCAATTGCAGTCCGGCGGCACGCTGGGCAATTTTGATACCTGGAAGCAGGCGGTGGTTTTTCCAGCCAACGAACAAGCGGTGACACAAGTCAACTATTCATCGCGTGGCTTGCATCCGGTGAGCTGGGCTTTGCCGCAGACCGGGAAAAATTATCGCGTGACGGCGCGCACTAGCGGCGGTGCCAAATTGCGTTTGCAGGTGCGCGATCCATCCGGCACGCCACTGTATTTCGATAGTGGTGAATTGCAGCAGGGCGAAAGCAAGACCTTTGCTTGGCCTGATCCGCGCGCGATTGTGACGGTGTATGCGACCAGCGGCGTGGGTACTGCATCGACCGTCAGCGGTGAATTAGTGGAACAGGATTGATGGATAAGGCGATAGATCAGGACTGGTTGGCGGATGTACAGCGTTACGGGGTCGCGCGTCCTTTCCTGAAAGAGCAGTCGATCTGGGCCGTGTGGACTTACCGCCTCGGACGCCGCCTCGACAGCCGTGAACATGGCTGGCGCAAGCGGGTGCTGGTAGCACTGTATTGGCCGTGGTTCCGCCTGGTGGAAACCATGGTCGGCATCAGCCTGCCTAAGTCGGCCACGATAGGCGGCGGTTTGCGCATCTGGCATTTCGGCGGGATTTTTGTGCATCCGGAAGTGCAGATAGGGCGCAACTGCACCTTGCGCCAGGGCGTGACGATAGGTAATCGCGCTGCGGATGGTCCGGTGCCCGTGATTGGCGACGATGTGGAATTCGGTGCTTATGCGCAAGTGCTGGGCGCGGTGCGTATCGGCAATGGCTGTCGTATCGGTGCGCTGTCAGTGGTCCTGTGCGATGTGCCGGATGGCGCGACGGCAGTAGGCGTACCGGCACGCATAGTGCACCGGCAAGAAGAAAACAATATACCGTCCGCGATGGATGGTCGAAAGGAATTGAAGTGAATGCGATACGTGTTGCCTACCTGATCAATCAGTACCCGAAGGTGAGCCACAGCTTTATCCGGCGGGAAATACTGGCGCTCGAACGCCAGGGCATGAATGTGCAAAGGATAGCGATGCGCGGCTGGGATGGCGACCTGGTTGATGCAGAAGACTTCACCGAGCGTGAGCGTACCCGTTATGTCTTGCAAAAAGGTTTGTCCGGTTTGTTACGCGCGGTGTTTGCGGTTGCAAGCGCAACACCGTCACGCTTGTGGCATGGCTTGCGCCTGGCCTGGGGCATGAGCAAGCGCGCCGATCGCTCATTGCCGTATCACCTGATCTATCTGGCGGAAGCTTGCCAGGTTGCGCTGTGGCTGAAGCGTGAAGGCGCGACGCATTTGCATGCGCACTTCGGTACCAATTCGGCTGAAGTGGCGATGCTGGCTTCGGAGCTGAGCGGCATTCCGTACAGCCTGACCATCCACGGTTCGGAAGAATTCGATAAAGCCGAATTCATCGGCCTTGGTGAAAAACTGCGGCGCGCCACCTTTGTGGCGGCGGTCAGTTCCTTTTGCCGCAGCCAGTTGTATCGCAGCGTCGCCTATAAGCATTGGGCCAAGATGCACATCGTGCATTGCGGTGTCGATCCCGACTTTTACCGGATAGGTGCGACCCAGGTGGTCGAGCGGCCGCGCTTTGTGTGCGTCGGTCGCCTGTGCGAACAGAAAGGACAGCAAATCCTGATCGAGGCGGCGGCCAGGCTGGCGGCCAAAGGAATAGATTTCGAACTGGTACTGGCCGGTGACGGTGAGATGCGCCCCGAAGTGGAAACGCTGATTGCCAAATACGATCTGGCGGCGCAGGTGCGCATTACCGGTTGGATCAGCAGCGAAGAAGTGAGGCAGGAATTGCTGGCGGCGCGCGCGCTGGTGATGGCGAGTTTTGCCGAAGGTTTGCCGGTGGTGATCATGGAAGCGATGTCGGTACAAAGGCCGGTGTTGACGACCTGGATTGCCGGTATTCCCGAACTGGTGATTGAAGGTGAAAACGGCTGGCTGTATCCACCCGGTTCCGTCGATGAGCTGGCGCTCGCAATGGAACGCTGCCTGAATACGCCCGCCGATGAATTGGCACGCATGGGTTCGCGTGCGCGCACCCGCGTGCTGGCACGCCACGATATAGATCGCGAAGCGGCGAAACTGATTGCGCTATTCTATCAGGTGGCGGAAGGGGATCGCTGGCTGCTGGGAGGAAAATCATGATGACTTTTTTCCAGCTCATCCTGTCCTTGCTGGTACTTGCCTTGCTGATACCGGTCGCCGTGCTCTTGTTACAGGTGTTGGCAAGTTTCAAGAGAAGCATGCCGGCAGCCCTGCCCACCGGCCCTCGTCCGCTGGTGGCGGTACTGGTGCCGGCGCACAATGAAGCGCAAGGTATCGCCGCGACAGTGGCGGGCATACGCGAACAACTGCGTGAAGGCGATCGCATCCTGGTGGTGGCGGACAACTGTGATGACGACACTGCCGAGCTGGCACTGGCCGCCGGCGCGCCGGTATTGGAGCGCGAAGACTTGTATGCGCGCGGCAAGGGTTACGCGCTGGATGCGGGTGTGCGCCAACTGTCGCTGAGTCCGCCGGAAGTCTTGATCATCATCGATGCGGACTGTCGTTTGAAAGCCGGTTCGATTACGCATCTGGCCTGTCGTGCGATGGAGACGCAAAGGCCGGTGCAGGCGCTGGACCTGATGCGCGCGCCGCGCGGTGCCGGCCTGAAGATACGCATCGCCGAATTCGCATGGATAGTAAAGAACAAGGTGCGCGCACTCGGCTTCCACAAACTGGGCTTGCCCTGCCAGTTGATGGGCACCGGCATGGCTTTCCCGTGGCCGCTGATTGCGCAGGCATCACTGGCGAACGGACACCTGGCAGAAGACATGAAGCTCGGCATCGAGCTGGCGCGGGCCGATGCGGCACCGGTATTTTGTCCGGAAGCCTGCGTCGTCAGTTACTTCCCTCAAGGTGATGAAGCGGCGCGCATGCAGCGCACGCGCTGGGAGCATGGTCATATGGGCATGATAGTGAGCGAGGGTTTACCGCTGCTGTGGCAGGGCATGCGGGAAAAGAATCGTGCGCTGTTCGCGCTGGCGCTGGATATGTGTGTGCCGCCGCTGGCCTTGCTGACGATGCTTGCATGCGGCGTATTCGCTATCACTGCATTGAATTTCCTGATTTTTGATGTTGCCGCACCTTTGGTATTGGCGACAGTAGTGCTGATGGCGCTGACGCTGGCGATACTGTTGTCATGGCAGCGCTTCGGTCAACAGGTGTTGAGCCTGAAGGATTTGTTTTCCGCCGTCGGCTATGCCTTCTGGAAATTGCCGCTGTATATGAAGTTCTTCGTGAATCGCCAGCTCGAGTGGGTGAGGGCCAAGCGCGATGCAGAATAATCAAGCTACAGCGCCTGCCTTCAGTCGCAGCGCTATTTCCGCCTATCCGGTGCAGACTGATTTCCAGCGCAGGGTGGTGTGCATACTCGGCCTGCCTTTCGACGTGATCAGTACCGCGCAGGCGGTCGATAAGCTGTCCTACGCTGCACAGCATTACCAGCGCTGCTTCCTCTCCACTCCCAACCTGAACTTCGCCGTTGCCAGCTTGGCCGGTGGTGACTTCCGCGATTCGGTCATACGCAGCGATCTTTCGGTAGCCGATGGCATGCCGCTGGTTTGGATTGCGCGTTTGCTCGGCTTGCCGGTTACGGAACGCGTCGCCGGTTCCACTTTGTTTGAACGCTTGCGTAGCGCGACTAGCAGCGAAAGGTTGCGTGTCTACTTTTTTGGTGGGCCGGATGGCGTCGCCGAAGCGGCGGCAGAGAAACTGAATGCCGGCGCCTCCGGCCTGGTGTGTACCGGCCATGAATCGCCGGGCTTCGGCAGTATCGAACAAATGAGCACGACTGCAATCATCAATCGCATCAATGCGAGCCAGGCCGACTTCGTGGTGGTGGCGCTGGGTGCGAAGAAGGGGCAGGCGTGGATAGAACACAATCTCGCCGCACTCGATGCACCTGTCATCAGCCATCTGGGTGCCGTGGTGAATTTTGTCGCCGGTACCGTGGTGCGTGCACCGCGCTGGATACAGCGCATCGGTGCCGAATGGTTATGGCGCATATGGGAAGAACCCAGCCTGTGGCGGCGTTATCTGCACGATGGCCTGACCTTGCTGAAGCTGATGAGTAGCCGTGTGTTGCCATGTGCAATCTTTGTGCGGCGACACAAGGCGGATATCGCTGCACTGGCTGCGGCACAGGTAAGCATCAGTCGGCAAGCCGGGCTGTGCACCATTACGGCCAGCGGTGCGTGGGAAGAAAGTAATCTCGCGCCGCTGCGCAAAGCGTTCTCTGATGCAACTGCAATGCCTGGCGCGATCCGCGTCGACTTTTCCGGTGTGACGCACATTGATAGTGCATGCATAGCCTTGCTGTTGCTGCTGTATGGCCATCAAACAAAAGTACAGGGCGATTTCTCTTTGCATGGTGTGCATCCCGCTGTACGGCGCATGCTGCATTTGTTTTGTGCGGATTACCTGCTGCGTGTCGAGCAGGCAGTGTTGGTGGTCGCGTGATGCTGAAAAAAATGCGATGTAAAAATTACGCGTGTTGACGATTTTTGCCGTGCATATTTTTCAAAAATCACGCGATAAATTTCTGCAAAAAAATATTTCAGTTTGATGAAGTTTCCCTCTGAAAACGCATCAAAAAAAGATGTTAAAACTTCTAGATTAATAGTGAACTTTGCAGTGTTTCGTCAATCTTTGTAAGGGTGCAAATTCGCCGCTTCCTGGATAAATGAAATGCAAATACTTGTAACAGGCGGAGCTGGTTATATCGGCTCCCATACTTGTGTAGAACTGATCAAGGCCGGCTATCAGGTCGTTGTTGTAGATAATCTTTGCAATAGCAAAGTATCGGTACTGGATCGCGTGGCGACAATTACAGGACGCAGTGTTCCTTTCATCGAAGCGGACTTGCGTGATCGTTCTGCGATGGAAGAAATTTTTTCCGCTTACGACTTTGATGCCGTGGTGCATTTCGCCGGACTCAAGGCGGTCGGTGAATCGGTCTCGGAGCCACTGCGCTATTACGACAATAATGTGGAAGGCAGTCTGGTGCTGTTCCAGGTGATGGCCAAGTATGGCGTGAAGAGCCTGGTCTTCAGTTCTTCCGCTACCGTGTATGGTGATCCGGCCACGGTGCCGATTGTTGAAGATTTCCCGCTGGCGGCGACCAATCCTTATGGACGCAGCAAGCTGATGATAGAAGAGATGCTGCGTGATGTGGCGACCTCTGATCCATCATGGCGCATCGCCTTGTTGCGCTACTTCAATCCTGCCGGCGCGCATGAAAGCGGCCTGATCGGCGAGGACCCGAACGACATTCCGAATAATTTATTCCCCTATGTGGCGCAGGTCGCTGCGGGACGGCGCGAGTTGCTGTCGGTATACGGTTCCGATTATCCGACTGCAGATGGCACTGGTGTGCGCGATTACATACACGTGGTCGACCTCGCACTCGGCCATGTGAAGACGCTGGCACGATTAATGAATACAGACGCAGGCGTGCTCGCCTACAACCTGGGTACCGGTTGTGGCAGCAGCGTGCTGCAAATGATTTGTGCGTTTGAAAAAGCGAGCGGTCGCAAGATTCCCTATCGCATCGTTGCGCGTCGTCCTGGTGATATTGCCGTGTGTTACGCCGATGCATCACTGGCGCAACGCGAGCTGGACTGGCGGGCCGAACGCAGCATAGAGCAGATGTGTGCCGATTCCTGGCGCTGGCAGGCGATGTCAGAAGAAAAGTTCGCCTATGCCTGAAGCCGCAGCAGCACACATCCTTATCCACTCCTACCAATGAATCCAAGGACACCATGAAAGCAATGATACTTGCCGCAGGCAAAGGAACACGCGTCCAGCCCCTGACTTATGAATTGCCCAAGCCCATGATTCCCATCCTCGGCAAGCCGGTGATGGAATACCTGGTCGAGCACCTGGTGAAGTACGGCATCCACGAGATCATGGTCAACGTCAGTTACCTGCACCAAAAGATAGAAGACTACTTTGGCGAAGGGCAGCGCTTCGGCGCGCAGATCGGTTATTCCTTCGAAGGCTATATGACGGATGAAGGCGAGGTCATGCCCAAGCCTATCGGTTCGGCCGGTGGCCTGAAGAAGATACAGGAATTCGGCGGCTTCTTTGATGAAACGACTTTGGTGATTTGTGGTGATGCGCTGATCGACCTGGATATTAAATCGGCGCTGTTCGAACACCGGAGAAAAGGTGCGGTGGTCAGCATCATCACCAAGGAAGTGCCGCTGGAAAAAGCCAGCGATTACGGCATGGTGGTGACCGATGAAGCAGGGCGGGTATTGTCCTTCCAGGAAAAACCGAAACCGGAAGAAGCGCTGTCCAACCTGGCCAGCACCGGTATCTATATCTTTGAACCGGAAGTGCTGGACCTGATTCCATCCGATGTCGAATTCGATATCGGTTCACAGCTGTTTCCATTGCTGGTCGAAAAAGGCGTGCCTTTCTTTGCACAGAAGCGTTTCTTCAACTGGATCGATATCGGCAACGTCAAGGATTACTGGCAGGTCTCGCAGAATGTCCTGAAAGGCGAACTGGCGCATATGACCATGCCCGGCACGCAAATCGCCGATGGTGTGTGGGTCGGACTGAACACACAAATCGATTGGGCAGGCACGACGATAGAAGGGCCGGTGTATATCGGTTCCGGCACCACGATAGAAGCAGGCAGCAAGATTATCGGCCCGACCTGGATCGGCCATGGCAGCCAGATCTGCAGCGGTTCGGAAGTGACGCGCAGTGTCTTGTTTGAATACACGCGCGTGTCGCCGCATTCCAGCATGTCGGAGCTGGTGGTGTGCAAGGATTACTGTGTCAGCCGCGAAGGCAAGATGCAGCACGTATCCGAATGCGTTGAAGATTACTGGCGCGATGCGCGCGACCGTCGCGGCAAGACCCGCGTGCCGGAAGTGAAGCAGCGCAAACTTGCCGGCGTGGCCTGAGCGGGGTTCTGTGAATATATATCCCGTTATTTTGTCCGGTGGCTCCGGCAGCCGTTTGTGGCCTTTGTCGCGCGCCGCTTTACCGAAGCAATTGCTGCCGCTGGTATCGGAGCGCACGATGTTGCAGGATACGGTGCTGCGTGTCGCCAGCTGGAAGGGCATCGCACCGCCGCTGGTGGTATGCGGTGATGACCATCGCTTCCTGGTCGCTGAACAATTGCGCCAGATCGGCATTACACCGACCGCGATCCTGCTGGAGGCGCAAGGGCGCAATACCGCACCGGCAGTTGCCGCTGCGGCCAATTACCTCAACGCGATTGATCCGGATGCGGTGATGCTGGTGTTGCCGGCTGACCATGTGATCGTGGATGAAGACGCCTTCCATGTTGCGGTGATGCTGGCGGCGGATGCGATCGGTACGACTGCACTGGCCACCTTCGGCATCGTGCCGACGGCGGCCGAAACCGGTTATGGCTATATCCGTCGTGGTGCTGCGCTGGATGCATCGAATACCTGCTTTGCGGTCGAGCGCTTTGTCGAAAAGCCGGATCGCGCCACTGCGGAAAAATTCGTCGCCGATAAAAATTACTCGTGGAATAGCGGCATGTTCATGTTCCGCGCTTCCGCTTACCTGGACGAGTTGCAGCGCCTGCAGCCGGAGATGGCGCAATGCTGCGCGCTGGCGGTGCACGATGCGTATAGCGACCTGTCTTTCTGCCGGCTCGATGAAACGGCCTACGCCGCGTGCCCGGCCGAGTCCATCGATTTCGCGGTGATGGAACATACGCCGCATGCATTGGTGATCCCGGTCGATATCGGCTGGAGCGATGTCGGTTCATGGTCGGCGCTGGCCGAGATCAAGCCGGGCGACAAGGACGGCAATATCCTGCACGGCGATGTGTATGCGGATGGCGTGACAGATACGCTGATTCGCTCCGAAAGTCGTTTCGTCGCCGCAATCGGCGTCGACAACCTGATCGTGGTGGAAACCAAGGATGCGGTGCTGATCGTCGCAAAGGACCAGGTACAGCGCGTCAAGCACGTGGTCGAGCACCTGAAACTGGAACAACGCAGTGAGCACCTGAACCACACGCGGGTGTACCGGCCCTGGGGTTGCTATGAAGGGATAGACGCCGGTGAGCGCTTCCAGGTCAAGCGCATCACCGTCGATCCGGGCGAAAAATTATCGCTGCAGATGCATCACCATCGCGCCGAACACTGGGTGGTGGTGACCGGTACCGCCCGCATTACCTGCGGCGAAAACGTCAGGCTGCTGACAGAAAATGAATCTATCTATATTCCGATAGGCACGACACACAGGCTGGAGAACCCGGGCAAGATGCCGCTCCACCTGATCGAAGTGCAATCCGGAGCTTATCTGGGAGAAGATGACATCGTGCGTTTCGACGATGTTTATCAACGTGCTTGATGAATTTGTCCGACCACCTGAATTTGCAGGAACATCCTTTCATGCAAAACGCGACGCGCCCGCTGATCGTGCGCCTGAGCGAGAAACGCAGCGAAGGGCGGGTAGTGCGCAGCGCCAGTTTCGGCAACCAGCAAGTGTGGTGGGAGCTGGCCGGACCCGAGCATAGCCTGCCGGCACCGTTGGTGGCACATGATATGGCGGCGACGGCCCTGGTCTTCGTCGCCATGCATAGAGGCCAGGATTTGTATATCGATGGCCCGGTCAGTTATTCCTTATTGAAGAATATGGAAGACCTGGTTGCCTGCTGGGTCGCATGGCGGCCCGACCTGTACCGGCCTATCCGCGTCGGTGCGGCGCAGGAATTGCCGGACAGTGCGATCCCCGCACCGTATGCGCCGCGCGCGGTGGCGGCATTTTCCGGCGGCCTTGATGCATCGTTTACCGCCTGGCGTCATGTCACCGGTCGCGCCGGACGGCGCAGCTATCCCTTGCATGCCGGCGTATTGATCCAGGGCTTTGATATTGCGCTGGATGCGAAGGCCGCTTTCGATACGACCATCGCATCGGCGGCGGATTCGCTGCATTCAATCAGTGTGCCGCTGGTGACGCTGAAGACCAACTGGCGCACCGTCGCCTGCGTGAATTGGGAAATGGAATTCGGCAATGGCGTCGCGACCTGCCTGCGCAACTGGCAGGGCAGTGCGAGCGCCGGCCTGGTCGGTTCCGATGAAGACTATGCGCGCCTGGTCCTGCCGTGGGGCGGCAATCCGATCACTTATACGATGTTGTCCAGCCGTGATTTCCAGATTGTGTATGACGGTGGTGAATTTGCGCGTACCGAAAAGGCCGAGGGCATACTGGACTGGGCGGTCGGCTTGCGCAATCTGCGCGTGTGCTGGGAAGGGCCGACTACCGGACGTAATTGCGGACGCTGCGAAAAGTGCCTGCGTACCAAACTCAATTTCATGGCGGTTGGCGCCGTCTTGCCGGAATCCCTGGCCGGCCGTCCGAGCGATGCGCAAATCCTGCGCCTGCGTGCGGCGAACCATGCGCAGCTGGTCTTGCTGGAAGAGATCGTACAGATCGCCGAAAAACGCCAGATCGAAGAATCCTGGCTGCGCATGCTGAAGCTGTCTATCCGGAAGAATCGCTTCCTGAATACTTTCGCCATCTTCGGCAAGCTGCGACGCATGCTGGGTTCTGTCAAACGCAGGCTGGTGAGAAGATGAAGAATATGCGACGGGTGGTGCCCTGGGCTATCGTCGATAGCCTGGGGGTAGGCCTGCTCGGTTTCCTGACCCTGGCGATCATGACACGCGTGTTGACGCCGACCGATTTCGGTAGCGTCGCCTTCGCGCAATCCATCGTACTGCTGACCCAACTGGTGATCGGCCTCGGCATCAATGAAGCGCTGATCCAGCGCCGGCCCATCGATATGCTGCATCTGGATAGTGCGTTCTGGATGGCGATTGCGCTGGGTTTATCCGGCTTCCTGTTTTGCGTGGGTGTCGGCCTTTACTTCATTTTCCATCTGCAGCAAAGCCTGGTCGGTACCATCCTGCTGGCGGAAGGGACGGCCTGTTTGTTCACCGGCCTGAACCTCTTGCCGTCGGCGATGCTGGACCGCAAATTGCGCACCAAGGCGATTGCCCGTCGCACGGTAGCCGGCAAGCTGAGTTACTGCATCGTCGCGATAGGCCTGGCGCTGGCGCAATTCGGCGTATGGAGCATCGTCATCGCCGGCATCGTGCAGAATGTTTTATTGACGGTGATTTTCTGGCGCGGTCACACGCGTCGTCCGCAGCGCCGTTTCTCCTGGGCGCATGCGAAGCAATTGATCGTGTTCGGTTTCCCGGTAATGCTGGAAGGCGCTTTATGGGCGTTCCTGACGCGCGTCTTCAGCCTGCTGATTGGTGCGATCCACGGCATGAGCATGCTGGGCTTTGTCAGTGTTGCCTTCAAGGCGACTGATGCGCTGTCAAATATTGTCGGCAGTGTGGCGGGCCGCATCGGCTTGCCCTTGTTCTCGTCAATGCAGGCGGACAAGGAGCGTTTGCAGCGGTCCTTCCTGCAAACCACGCAGGTGATGGCTTTCGTTTCCACGCCTATCTTCGTCGGCCTGGCCTTGACCACCGCGCAATGGGTGCCGCTGCTGCTCGGTGATAAATGGGCGGAAGCGATTCCGATGATCGTGATCCTGTGCTTCGTGTGGGCGATCAGCTTTACCCGTGTTTTTGTCAGCCCTTACCTGCGCGCACTCGGTCATCCGCGCGCCTTGTTGTTGCCGGCGGTATGCGCCAGTGCCTGCACCATCGCGGCGGTGTTCCTGACCGCGCAGCAGTCGGCGATTTACATCATCGCTGCGTGGTCGTGCCGCGTCGCGGTGACTTATCCACTGGGTTTGCATCTGTTACGCAAGTACGCGGCGATTCCGATCCGGCAGCAAATGCAGCCTTTGCTGTCGCCTTTCCTCTGCGTTACCTTCATGGCGGCGTGCGTGTATGCAGTACAGCGCGGCTTGCACGATATGGCACTGCCGCTGCTGGCAATGCTGTTTATATCGATGGCGGTGGGGGCGGTGAGCTATGTGCTGGCAGTGCTCCTGCTGCACCGCGAACACCTGTCCGGCTTGTGGGCGAACTGGCGCAGCGGTGGGGCATTGAAGCAGGGTGGCTAATGCTGTTTATTCTGCCGGATGGCGATGCAGGTTTTTGTCGCTGCCGGCCAGGTAGATCGCGATGCGTTCTATCCAGCCTTCGGTCGGTGCCGGTTTGAGCGAGAGGATGGGCAGCAAGGCTATTGTGCCGATGATGAGCAGCTTGCGATCAAAGGCGATAGTCGCCCGGCCCCGTGCATACCGGATGAAGCCGAGGCTGATGACAGCGCCCAGCAGCAAGCCGGTGATGACTTCCGAAACCGAATGCACACCCAGTGCCAGCCGCGAAACACCTATCATCAGGCCGAAGCCGAGACCGGCCAGCACGCCCAGCCGCAGCTTGCGCGCACTTTGATCCTGCAACAGCAAATACATGAACACCGGTGCGATCGACATTGCACGCATCGCATGGCCGCTGAAACCCTTGAAGTCGATTGCAGCGATTCCTATACCCCAGCCGACATAGGCAATCTTGGTGGCGGCGACGAGGAAAATGCCAAGGCCGAACAGCACGCACCAGCAGAGTGCCGGGCGCCATGCGCGTGCCGCAGCCAGCCAGACTGCAAGCAGTAAGGCCAGCGGCATCGTGAAGTTGGTATCGGCGAGTTTGGTAAAGGCGAGCCAGGCTGTCATAAATCCAATCAATAAAGGTAAATCGTTATGCAGGTTTTTTGCGATAGGCAATCAGCAGCATGACGATACCCAATACGATCAGCGGTACTGACAACATTTGTCCGGCCGAGATGGTGAAGCCGGCGAAGTGCACTTCATAATCCGGTATGCGGAAATATTCGGTGAAGAAGCGCGCCGAACCGTACAGCAGCGCGAACATGCCACCGACCGCCATCCGCGGCCTTTCCTTGCGCGCGAACAGCCATAGCAGGATGAACATCAGCACACCATCCACCAGCGCCTGGTACAAGGGCGACGGATGACGCGGCAGGTTGTCGACGTTCGGCCAGATCATCGCCCATGGCAGCGATGCATCGGCGATGCGGCCCGGCAGTTCTGCGTTGATGAAATTGCCGAGGCGACCGAAGGCGTAACCGAGCGGCACCATGGGTGCGATGAAATCCCACACATCCAATACATTGCGACCCTGGCGGCGCGCCCATATGCTCATCGCCAGCAAGACGCCGAGGAAGCCGCCGTGGAAGGACATGCCGCCTTTCCAGACCTTAAAGATTTCGAGCGGATTCGAAAAGTAATAGCTGGGATCGTAAAACAGGACTTCACCGAGGCGACCACCGATGATCACGCCGAGCACGCCATAAAAGAGCATGTCGTCGATGTCTTCCTTCTTCCAGCCGGCGCGTGCGATATGCGGCTGCTTGATGCGGATACGGGCGAGCCAGATGAATTGCGCGAAGGCCGCCAGGTACATCAAACCATACCAGCGGATGGCGAGGGGACCGATTTCAAGTGCAATCGGATTCGGCATAGGGTGTATCCACATAGTTTATTTCTTTCGCAATAATTCCAGAAAAGCGTTTAATACCGGCGAGGTATTATCCCGTCGCCACGCCATGCCGGTTTCGACCAGAGGCGTTTTATCTGCCAATGCCTTGTAGTCGACGCCAGGGCGTTTTAAGTTTGATACGGATTGTGGCACAAGCGCGATGCCCATGCCCGCTGATACCAGGCCGATGATGGTTTGCATCTGTATCGCTTCCTGGCCGATATGCGGCGTCAAACCGGCGTCGCGATAACAAGCCAAGATCGCATCATGAAAGGCCGGCGCAATCCGCCGCGGGAAGATAATCAGCGGCAGTTCGGCTACTGCCTGCAATGCCACCGTTTGCTTGCCGCGCACAGCGTTCAGTCCCTTAGGTACAGCCAGGATCAAAGGTTCAGATAAAACCGGCAAATAATCCAGTTGCAGCTTGGCCTTGTCCGGCAAGGGCGGGATCAGCAAGCCGACATCGATGCGTCCCTGCGCCAGCTCATCGAGCTGGACATCAGTGGTGGCTTCGCGCAAATCGATTTCAACCTGCGGATAGGCTTCACGGAATTCGCGCAGGAAGTGCGGCAGCACGCTGTAGTCAGCCGTTGACACAAAGGCCAGCGACAGCCGGCCGGACGCACCGGAGGCGGCACGCCGCATTAAATCAGGCAGCGCAGCGGTTTGCTGCAGGATGCGTTGTGCTTCCGGCAAGAGCGCCACCCCGGCCGGCGTCAGCGCGACGCTGCGGCTGGTGCGGCGGAACAGTTGCACGCCCAGCAGTGCTTCCAGCGCCTGGATCGATTGCGACAGCGGTGGCTGTGTCATGTGCAGGCGCAGCGCGGCGCGGCCGAAGTGCATTTCCTCGGCGACGGTGACGAAGTGGCGGAGCTGCCTGAGTTCGATATTCATGGCGTCAATTTACCCTATATCAATATATTCTGCATATTGATCATGATGGAATCATATATTTGACACATGGCACGACGCAAGGCAATCTAGGCGTCTTTTCAAGGATTTGCCCTGTTACCGGGCAGGCAAGCGTCGCAGCCCTTTGAAATTGCGACGTACTACCGATAGTTTTTTTTCTGGAGTCATCATGGCATTCAATCGCCGTTCGAAGAATATTACGCAAGGCATCTCCCGCAGCCCGAATCGTTCCATGTACTACGCGATGGGCTACGAAAAGGAAGATTTCGATAAACCTATGGTCGGCGTCGCCAACGGCCACTCGACCATCACGCCATGTAACTCCGGCCTGCAAAAGCTGGCTGATATCGCGATCAAGACCATCAAGGATTCGGGCGGCAATCCGCAAGTGTTCGGCACCCCGACGATTTCGGACGGTATGTCGATGGGCACCGAAGGCATGAAGTATTCGCTGATTTCGCGCGAAGTCATTGCCGACTGTATCGAAACCGCTGTCAACGGCCAGTGGATGGACGGCGTGCTGGTGATTGGTGGCTGCGACAAGAATATGCCGGGCGGCATGATCGCGATGCTGCGCACCAATGTGCCGAGCATCTATGTATACGGCGGCACCATCAAACCGGGTAACTGGAAAGGTAAGGACCTGACCATCGTTTCCGCATTTGAAGCAGTCGGCGAATTCACCGCCGGTCGCATGTCGCAGGAAGATTTCGACGGTATCGAACGCAATGCCTGCCCATCGGCCGGTTCCTGCGGCGGTATGTACACCGCTAACACCATGTCGTCTTCGTTTGAAGCGCTGGGCCTGGCCCTGCCTTACTCGTCGACCATGGCCAACCCTGACGACGAAAAAGTCGGCTCCGCAGCGGAATCCGCACGCGTGCTGATCGAAGCGATCAAGAATGATTTGAAACCACGCGATATCGTGACCCGCAAGGCGATCGAAAACGCCGTGGCCGTGATCATGGCTACCGGCGGTTCGACCAATGCCGTCCTGCACTTCCTGGCGATTGCACATGCTGCTGAAGTGGAATGGACGATTGACGACTTCGAGCGCATGCGCAAAAAAGTACCGGTCATCTGCGATTTGAAACCATCGGGTAAATATGTCGCGACCGACTTGCATAAAGCCGGCGGTATTCCACAAGTCATGAAAGTCTTGCTGGACGCAGGTTTGTTGCACGGCGATTGCATGACGATCACCGGCCAGACCGTGGCAGAAGCCCTGGCACATATTCCATCGGTACCACGCGCCGACCAGCACGTGATCCATCCGATCAAGGATGCGCTGTACGAGCAAGGCCATCTGGCCATCCTGAAAGGCAATCTGTCGCCTGAAGGTTGCGTGGCAAAAATCACCGGCCTGAAAAATCCTGTGATCACCGGCCCGGCCCGTGTATTCGATGATGAATACTCGGCGATGGACGCGATCATGGCGAACAAGATTGTGGCAGGCGACGTTTTGGTCATGCGCTACCTCGGACCAAAAGGCGGTCCTGGCATGCCTGAGATGCTGGCTCCTACTTCGGCGCTGGTTGGCCAGGGCCTGGGTGAGTCAGTCGGCCTGATTACCGACGGTCGCTTCTCCGGCGGTACCTGGGGCATGGTGGTCGGCCACGTGTCGCCGGAAGCCTATGTCGGCGGTCTCATCGGTCTGGTGGAAGAGGGTGATTCGGTCACCATCGATGCACACAAACTGCTGATCCAGTTGAATGTGCCGGAAGAAGAAATCGCACGTCGTCGCGCCAACTGGAAACAACCAGCACCGCGTTACACACGCGGCGTGTTGTCGAAATTTGCCGCACTGGCTTCGTCGGCCAGCAAAGGCGCAGTAACCGGTTAATAGCTGCTTACTGTTTGCGTAAAAAAGCCGGCTGATGCCGGCTTTTTTTATGGCTGCAGGATAAAGTGTTTGCACGATTCCTTATCCACATTTTCTGTGGATAAGTCTGGGGGAAACTCTTTGCAGCGACGCGCGAAGCCTTGCTGCCATTGGCCCGGATATAAATTGCTTATCGTATGGTGCGATTGCACAAGTGTTGACATCGCCGCTCAATCGGCAAACACGTATTTGTTCTTGCCCAGTTGCTTGGCCTGGTACATCGCGGTATCGGCACGCTTGAGTAACTGCTCGCGGTCGAGTCCGGGCTGGAACATGGCGACGCCTATGCTGGCCGACACAATGACTTCATTGCCATCCAACTGCACCGGCTCCTGTGCGGCATTGATCATGCGCTCCAGGATCTTTTCGCATTCATCGATGGAGTTCAGGTGATCGAGGATGACGACGAACTCGTCACCGCCAAAACGCGCCAGCGTATCGGTCGCGCGCATGCAGTGTTGCAGGCGTTGCGCCATTTGCTGCAGCAGGCGGTCACCGGCCGCATGTCCGAGGCTGTCGTTGACTTCCTTGAAGCCATCGAGGTCGAGGAAGCAGACCGCAACCAGATGCTGATTGCCGCTGGTACCCGCGATGGCTTTCTTCAGGCGGCTCTCAAGCAGGCGGCGGTTTGGCAAGCCGGTCAGTGCATCGTACTGCGCCAGCCTTTGCAATTCCTTGCGGCTGCGGATGACGCCGCCCAGCAGGTAAGCGAGCCACGCGGCGAAGAGGCTGCCGACCAGTGTGATGCAGGCTTCAAACAACAGGCGTGCGCCATTGCTCCAACTGCCTTGTTTGCTGACTTCCAGCGTCCATTCATTGCCGCCCACTTTGACCGGACGGGTAAAGTGGCGGCCTTCCAGTGCGCTGGCCGAAGCGGCGACGACATCCAGTGCGCCGGTTTGCGGATTGCGTCCGCTCAGGCGGTAGGCATAGCCGCGCTTTTCCATATCTTCAAGGCGGGCATCGCTGAAGGCATCGGGGAATTTCAGCGTCACTGCGGTATAGCCCCAGAAGTAGGAGCGGCCGTCTGCGGTTTTAAGGAATACCGGAAGCTGGCCGACCGCACCCATAGGTCCCTGCAGCAAACGGATCGGGCCGTAGAATTCAACCACGTTCTGGTTCATTGTCGGGATCACTTTGTTGCGATCCACATCGGCCAGCATATCGTGGCCCAGCACACTGCGATTGGAAGCGGCCGGTTCGATCTGGCGGATGACGCCATCCGGTGCCAGTGACAGCGCGTAAGCGCCCTTGTACATATTCAGCATGTATGGGGCGAGGCGGGAGAATTCGCTGACCTGTCCCTTCCCCTGGTGCACCATCACGGCCAATGCATTGGCGGCCGACAGTGCGTGATCGAATTGCTGGGTAATCGCGGTGGCGTAAGTCGTCACCATCTGGTTGGCTTTCACCAGCTCGATTTCGCGGCGATTGGATTCCGCCTTGAAGAAAATCCAGCCGCCCGCCAGCAGCGACAGCAGGAATACCAGGAGGGGGAAACGCCAGATAGTGGGGTGCGCGGCAAACGATAAAGGTCGGCGCATGATATGGCCTCGCTTTACATTTTTGTTGAACAGGCTCTGCACGCTTAGTAGAACCGGTCTGCCCGGCAGGGTCAAGGACGGCCGGTCTTTGTTAAGAAATGTTTACTCGGTGTAGGACAAGAGCTGTTGTAGAAATAGTCAGGAGCGTGACGGTTTGCGCCGGGCTGTTGCCGGCCGGGGTGAGCCTATTTAAAGGTCTTTTTGACACGTTCCTGGCGGGCTTTTTCCAGTTGTTCGTGGGCTTTGCGTTTATCCCGCCCGAGCATGCGCTCGCCGAACTCAAACCAGAGGAAGGTAAGCGCGAACAGGCCGATGATCCACCACCATGACATATTGGCGACCGGGCCGACTTCAAAGTATTTCAAAACGGTCAATAAGACGATCGCGATAATAAGCGGCATGAGTTCTCCCTTTGGCCGCAGCATATTGTGAAAAAGAGTAACGGTCAATTGCGGCTGTCAACTGATGTGCTAGCTTGGCGTTGTATCAGTGTAGGGCGTTGCATTCCTGAAACGCGGTAGAATAGCGGCGATCAATCTTGTGGAGAAAAGCATGAAACGTACTTTGTTGCTGGGTTTGGTTCTGGCTGCTGGCGTGTCGAATGTCGCGATGGCGAATGCCGATCTTGCCAAAGCAAAAAATTGCATGGCTTGTCATTCGGTGACAAACAAGGTGGTGGGTCCTTCTTTTAAAGATATTGCGGCTAAATACGCCGGTCAAAAAGGCGCGGAAGATAAACTCGTGCAAAAAGTGTTGAAGGGTGGCAGCGGTACCTGGGGTGCTGTGCCTATGCCGGCTAATGCACAGGTTAGTGAAGCGGAAGCGCGGACGCTGGTTAGCTGGATTATGACTTTGAAGTGATTTTGTTTTAGCTGTATTTAAAAAAGCGCAGAGGATTCTGCGCTTTTTTTATTGGTTGTTTGTTTTTGGTTTGTTGGTTTTGATGCTGTTTGCTCTCTGTGGAGAAGTGCGTTGCCGGGGGCGGCCCGGCAGCCGCTCACTTTTCTTGTCTCGCCAAGAAAAGTAAGCAAAAGAAGGCGACCGCGAAGCCGCAGCCCCTGCGGGGTTCCCGTTTGTACAAGACAAAAAATGGGAAGCGGACGAAACTCGCTTCGCTGACGCTCCGCTCAAACAACGTCCACTTCTTTTTCCATTTTTCGCCCCGCACAAACGGCAGCGTCTAAGCGGAACACCAATACAGCCTCTA